>Ga0114951_10001455_pt1 | contig 29207 bp, 34 predicted proteins | sample AM7aDNAmetaG_FD_88677 | JGI IMG/M metagenome (GOLD analysis project Ga0114951, IMG submission 88677) | Freshwater microbial communities from Finland to study Microbial Dark Matter (Phase II) - AM7a DNA metaG | ecosystem: Environmental > Aquatic > Freshwater > Lake | place: Finland: Lake Alinen... | reverse complement strand
TCCATGCTCACATAGCTGAATAGCCCGCTGTTCTCTTGATCATTGCCGCGCATCCCTCACCTCCAGAGTTGTAGAAGCCTTATTCTACCACCCCGGATGAGGGTTTTTCAGCAGCCTGCTAGAAAGCAAGTGTGGACTTGCGCATTTCAAGGACTCCCGCGCCGCTTATGAGTACGGGATTGACTTAATGCTTGGCTGGGCCATCGAGGATGCGGTAATGCTTCTTTTGGAGAGGAGAGGGACGACTGCCATTCTTGCGGGCAACGATCGCTTTCGGGAATTTTTGAACCCCAAGCAAATATCTACTCAACCGGACATCATCTTTAAGAGCAAGATCGGACAGAGGATGTTGGAGATATTTTCAGATTGGAAAGGAACATGGCGAAACCAGAACCATGCGGACTTGCGAGATGGCAAGTTTCTAAAGCTAAAAAAACACGGTGCAATAATGGTTGGCTTAGCCCCGTTATCTAGTGAGGGTTTTCTGATGGATTTTTCCATCGGAAACAACGGATTCGAAGAAAACTTCATCCCGGCGTACAGGAAAACCGGATATACCCGGAAAGGGATACGAGAAACATTGAAACCGCTGCAGGAAGTCATGAACGAATTGCTTGCCATTTGAGTTTTTAGAATGCATTAGATCAATTCGGGTCGAACTTTTTGAAGAAAGGCAAGAAATGATAACCGGCACTAACCTGACGAGGGAACAGATTATAGGACAGTACGCCTTGATAAAAGAATATCACGAAAAGTTCTTGGAAAAGGCAGGCGTCAAGTTGCCGGACCTTTACTCGGGGGGGAGTAATTTTTCGAAAAATGCTCTTGTTTTGGTTTATCTCTCTATGGGATATCCTAAAACGCGGCTCATATCCAAGCTTGAGTTGACCAATTTTGTGAGGGAATTTTATCCAGACACGAACGATGTGCAACAGGCCAGGCACTTAGGGGCTCAGGGTGGATGGTGGATCGTTGCTGGAGGAAGAGACGATTTAACCTTAGCCGTCAAGAAGGGCGATTACAAGCTTCATACTTTAGAACAGCCCTACCCGAGCTTTAAAAACGAGCACAGAGTAAAAGACACTGATAATTGGGAGGAAATAAAAATCAAGTACGGGCACAGGTGTGCAACCTGCGGTTCGCAAGAAGGAGAGCCACACTTGCGCTGGACGGCAACAAAAACTCGTCTCCAACAGGGGCATATGGATCCAAATAGGCCTTTGGGGCCGGGCAATATTATTCCGCAATGTGAGAAATGCAATCGAGCCGACAGAAACAGGTGGGTTTATGACGATAAGGGGAGGGTCATTAAATTGGCTGATCCAATGTTCGTTAAAAATTTTGATCCAGATGTCAGAAGCAAGATATACGAGATTTTAAAAGAAGAGTTTGAAAAGTAGCCGCATGCAAAGATCTCCCCTCCTTGGCCGCCTTCTTTCGGCGCTTCGAATTCTAAAAAACACATATCGTACTACAAAAGATTTGAAGACCGATTTTCCACAAAGCTTGCATGATTTTAACAAGTGCCGGCGTTTTCTTCGGGGAAGAAAAAAAATAAACGAAAATACGCTATGCGAAGCGAGGAGAATCTTAGGCTTTGGCCGAAGTTATCATGTGCTGGAATTCGCGGACAAAATAAAGGATACAAAACTGTGGTTTCGGGACTCGGCGTTAGCAGCCGCTTCTTTTTACAAACGATGGGGACTTCCTCGAAAAACTGTGGTTCAAATTACCAATAAATACAGAAAGAAACTTCTACAGGGTTTTTTGGAATTAGCCTATCGAAAGGGCAAAGGGGTTACAGAAGTAGAAGCCATAAGAAGCTTTCGATATAACATGGGAGGAAGACTTCCTGAAGAGTACTTTGTTAATTTAATACGGGGATGGATTTCCGAAGACTTGGCCAGCGCATGGATTAAGCAAAACACGCGAGGCCTTGGTGTGAAAATGACATCCTCAGCCCACGATGCCGATAGAAAAATTAGTTTTAAAAGTTCCCGGAAAGGCAGCGGGAGAGTCATTTCGGGTGAGCCGGATTTTCTAATAGAGTTCCGCCAAAAAAGAAAAAAGAAATCCTTGGAAGTGCAAAGAGTCGATAGAGGGCGACTCAAAGAAACAAATGGGATTGGGGAGCGCCTCGTCAACATTCCAGGGCATAGACCCGAGGTGGAAAAAGAGGCGTTACGATCGGGGAAAAGTTTTGTGATCTTTTTGTTTAATGAGGGGACGGAGAGAATTCCACCTGAAATAGCCATTTTGATTAATCCCAAAAGAAATGGAAAGCTCAAGAAAAAGGAGGGCGATCTTTTCGTTTGGGCTAAATTTGTTCCTGCGCGCTCAGTGGCAGCGAAAAAGTTATTAATGAAAACATTTCTCTAGAAAACTAGGAGTGACTCAAATTTGTGATAGAATACAATAAGTAGCAATTTAACGGTTATTGTCCATGCTCCAAAAAAAGAGGGAAATGATGAAAAAATTTAATGCCATTGATTTATTCGCAGGTGCGGGTGGGCTTTCGCATGGTTTGGAAAGGGCCGGCTTCAATGTGGTTCTTGCCAACGAACTTGAATCTGATTTTTGTGAAACTTATCGGACAAATCATCCTAATACTATGGTCATTGAAGGTGATGTTCGAAAAATAGACTTTAAAACCGTTTTAAATGAGAGCGGCTTCAAGGAACGAATTCATCTTATTGCAGGCGGTCCACCATGCCAGGGCTTTAGCACAGTTGGAAAAAAACAAGAGGATGATCCTCGGAATGATCTCTTTATGGAATTTATAAAAACCATCGAGATTTTTAGGCCCGACTTTGTTTTGTTCGAAAATGTTAGCGGATTCAAAAGGATGTATGAGGGGAGGATATTTGACAAGTTGCGAACTGAGCTTGATTCTTTAGGATATGATCATAAGTACGCGATTTTAAATGCGGTTAATTTCGGATTGCCTCAGCAAAGACAGAGAACGATCGTAGTGGCTTATGCAAAGGGGTTGGAGTTCGAAATGCCCGAAGGCGGTTTTTCGGAAGAAGGAGGTTTATACACAAAGCCTTATCGAACGTTGCGTGACGCAATTTCCGATTTGCCAGAAATTCATAGCAGTGGAAGGGCGGATAAGTATAAAGCTTCTCCTCAAAATGATTATCAAAAAGAAATGCGGGGCAAGGAGGCGCGGCTTACGGAGCATTTTTCGCCCAACCATGGTCCATCGCTATTGAATGTGATCTCAAAAGTGCCTCCTGGTGGATCAATCATGGATATCCCTGAGGAATTGCGCCCCAAAAGTTATTTCGCAAACACCTATGCGAGATTGCTATGGGATAAGCCGACGCCTACTATGACCAGAAATTTTGGCACCCCCTCCTCAAGCCGATGCATTCATCCGGAGCTTGATCGAGGCCTTTCGACTCGTGAGGGTGCGCGGTTACAAGGATTCCCGGACGGGTATGTCTTTTGCGGGAAAAAGGGATCGAAAAATCTCCAAATTGGAAACGCTGTGCCTCCAATTTTTGGATTTGAAATTGGTAAGGCTATCCATGAAAGCCTTGCCAAAAAATACAAGCAAAACCTTCAGGAATCAGATGCTTGCGTATGAGAAAAGACATTTTTTCTGAAGTTAAAAGAAGCTCAATTATGGCATCTATAAAGAGCGCTAACACGGGAATAGAAAGCATTTTAGATGGGGAAATGAAAAAAGCCGGATTTAAATACAAACGGCATGTCAAGATGCCTGGGAAGCCGGATTTTGTTTTTCCTCAACAAAGAGTAGCTGTTTTTTGTCATGGGGATTTTTGGCATGGGAAAAACTATAAAAAAATGAAGCCCAAACTAAATGCTTATTGGAGGGCAAAAATTGAAGGAAACATGAAGCGCGACAAGCTTGTCGTTGTGAAACTGAATCGACTAGGTTGGAATACGGTAGGCTTGAACGGTAGCCGCATAATGAAAGACGCGGTGTCATGCGTTGAAAAGATAAAGAAAAAATTGAAACATAAAAGCATTGATAATTATGGATTGAATACGCGGAAGTGGTTTTGCTTGCGGTATCATAAGAAAAAGCCTTGCTCTGAGATAGCTAGGAAGTACAAGGTCTCCAGACAGGCAGTAAGTGCTTCGACGATTGCGCTTGCACATAAAGTGCTTTTGGTTAAAAGGAGAAGGTTGATATGTCCTGCCTGCGAATCTCCCCTGAAGCTTACTATACAGAGCATGAAGAATTTTGTTATTGAACGCTATAAAAAGTATGCGCCATTCGAACTGAGATACATTAAAAAACATTATGGTCGGTTGAACGCAAAGAGAATTGCGAAGCGTTTGCGTCGCACAGAATCAGGAGTAAGTGCGAAAATGACTCGGATGGGAATAACCCAAAAGAAGTGAAGAATTGTCGGTTTGGCGACGAGAAAAACGGAGCAGGAAAATTTATGATTACAAACGAATATTTTCGTGATTATAGAAAAAAAATTGGCTTCACCACCCAAAACGACGCAAAGATTTTTTTAGGGGCTAAAGACATTGTTCCCGGGGTGGATTTTGAATACATGAAGCTTTTAAATGAACGGTTAATAAAGATTTTTGCAACTATTAATCAGGCGATTTCGCCGGAAATCAAAGCGGACGACATCGGCGATTTTTGTAGAAACAACATAACAGATGTTTTCGAAATTATGAAGAGCAATGACATTATAAAGCAGCTAAATAATCAAGGTCGGCGACCAGAGCAAGTTTATTTCTCATGGATGCGTGGATATGCATCGGCAAATTTCTTTTTGAAGTCATTAAGTTTAATTTTTGGCGTTGATTTATCTAAAATGCAGCTGATAGGGGACGATGATTTCAAAAAGGTAGAAACCTTCCAGAGGACGGCTAAAGCAGATCTTGAAATTGCGGTGCCAAATAATAAGCGCATACGAATAGAAATGCAGTCTGGTTTTACCGGCATTAATGACATTAAACAGCACAAGGTTTTGGAAGCGAAGAGGACCTATGAGCAATTTAAGGTGCCAACCATGGCAATTCACTATGATTTATATAATGGGCAAGTTGCTTTTTTGAGGCTTGATGCCATAAAGGAATCCGACATGAACTGGATTACTCGACAGCAAATGGAAGGGCAAACTGTTTTCAACATAGACCAAAACTATTTTACATGGAAATTAACAGAGCCTCCGGTCAGCTTTGATCTGATGGGCAAAGAACTCCTGTGATGGTGGCAATATGATGATGCCGATCAATGAAGGAGAAATTAAGGGGATCAAAGATAAGCTCGGCGAACTCAACGATAAAGTGTCCGCGCTCACTGCCCTCTTTTTTAGTTACCACATCGCCACAATGAAATACCTAAAGGATAAGAGGATTGCCGACCCTAAGGAGTTTGAGGGATATCTTGCAGAAGCTAAGAAAGAATTTAAGTTGCTGGATGATGATGTCGAGTTTTTAAAAATAATGAGAGATTTAAAAGGCGAGAAGGGAAAATAGGCGCGCCCTATTTGCAATGGCCACAGAAACTGAACCGAGCAATAAGAGCCTTCTCCAAGGCTGTTTTGATGGAAATGAGCGGTTCATCCGGACCTTCTACGACCGCTTCAAAAACCTCCTTTATGCCGCAATTCATGGTTGGATGAGCAATTCTGCACCCGAGGCTGACCGCGTCGAAGATGTCCAGGAAGTCTTCCATAATGTTCTCATCCTGATTATGGAGGATGGGTTTGCCAGGCTCAAGGGACTCAGGGAAGTTTCCAAAATTAGCGGATACCTCTACATGATGGCCTATAACGAAACAGGCCGGTATTTTCATAAGAAATGGGCGGAAGCCAAACGGAAGCCGGACGAAGGGCCTGCTACAACCGAAGCCGATGGCTTGATTGACAAATTGTCGCAAGAGGAGCGTCGGAAGATCGTGGTGGATTTCATGGAAGAGCTTAGCGGCCGCGAGAGGGAAATCATGCGGTGCTTTTATGCGGAGGAAATGTCTTACTCTGAGATTGGCGAGATACTGGGGCTAACAACCAGCAATGTCGGCGTCATGATCTCCAGGATTAAGGAAAAGTGCGTGAAGTTTATATGGTCGAAATACGGAGAGCGGCTATGAAAATAGGTGTAAGATTATTGCCGGTCTCAGCTCAATATATAAGGGGTGGGGTGTGAAAAAGAAACAGGACAAGATCGACGGGCTTTTTAAGGATTATTTCAAGGCGGAAGGTTTGGCGGACGCAAAAGCGTCGATAATGCCCGAGATGGATTTTTCTTTGCTAGGAGCAGCCATAAGGTGTTGCGATTCGGCGCCTTCCTTCGAGCCCAAAAGACAGTGCCCTGACATCGCCACGCTCGGTGCTTTTGTCGACGGCTCTCTTGATAGGAACGAGACTGGCATGGTACAAGGTCACATTTCGGGTTGTAAGAAATGCCGGGCGAAGGTGGCCCAAGCCAAATCCGCTATTGAACAGTTTGAAAAGGGTGCTTTGCCTGTAGCTCCCCAGATCATTTCCTCAGAAGAGCTTTCCAGCTTCACGAAGAAAAACTCCCGAAAAAAATAGTGTAATAAAAACTGCTCCTTAGGCTCTATATAGGCGGAAAGAGAAATCAAACCGTCCAACGAGGAGGGAGCAGACATGCCGAAGAAAAACTTAGTTGAGATCGTATGCGTTATCGACCGCTCGGGATCCATGGCAGACATCAGGTCCGATGCTGTGGGAGGTTTCAACATGTTTCTAGAGGCACAGAAGAAGCTTCCGGGTGAAGCTAAAATGACTGTGGTCCTCTTTAACCATACCTATGGGGTGATCCAGAACGGATCGGATATTCAAGCGGTAAAGCCCTTTAATAGCCAAACTTATGTTCCTGACGGCACAACGGCTCTTTTGGATGCGGTCGGAAGAACGATTGATGACACGGGAAAGAGGCTAGCGAATACGCCTGAAGGGGAGCGTCCTGAGAAAGTGATCTTTGCGATCCTGACAGACGGGCTTGAGAACGCGAGCCAGGATTACACGCGTGAAAAGATTCGAGGGATGATCAAGCATCAGAGGGAGCAGTACGCGTGGGAGTTCATTTTTCTTGCCGCGAACCAGGACGCTTTTGCTGAGGCCGAGAAGCTTTGCATCGACCGGAGCATGGCCTATAATTTCGAAGCGGACGGTGACGGCGTCAGGAAAGCGATGGATGTGATGTGCTGCAGCGTAGCGGAATTTCGCGGAGCACCTTTCGAGGTTCGTGCGCCATGTAAAGTTAGCAAAAAGAACTGAGGAGAAAATGGAGTCGCTAGGAAGTATGGCCAAAGCACTGAATCGTCCGGCTGTTTATCTCCGCGGCCTGCAGGCACGCTTTGAGCTTCCCATTCTCGGGGAGGCGCAGTATCCGGACTCATACTTAGGCTTCCTTCGGACGGTTATGTTCCTTCGCATGCTGAATGTGTCGGAAGAAACCCTCCGTGATTTGTGGCGGCTTGAAAAGAAGCTGCTCCGGCTTCTGAATATGGACGCTACCGGATCGAAGACCTGGTATCTCGATGCTTGTGGCCAGACCGCTCATTCAGACAGTCGTCTGCTTTTGAGTAATTACGACCTTGGCGTTAAGCTGCCATCCGGAACCCTCCAGCTAGGGCTGAACTTCCAAAGCAAATTGCCGGAGTTTTTTGCCGGTTCCGAGATGGGGGAGAGCGCAATCCGCGTCCTGGGCGACTACTTGAAGCTCTATGCCCGTATCCAAACCGGAATTAGCGCTGAAGCGCCACTTCTTCGATCGGCTGCGGGGTGGTCGAGGAGACTAAAATGATGCAGAATCGCGGAGGGAATCAGTGTTGATTAATGTTTTTGGTCGCGACACAATGTCGTCGCTGGCCATGGTACATATAGTGGCCCCGGAAAACTGGACCATAAAATAGCCTGAAGTTAGATATAATCAGGCCCGTTAAAGGGAGGTCCAAATGCGTAAAAAGTTTCCGGATGAATTTAAGGCCAAAGTCGCTCTGGCGGCCTTGAAGGGCGATAAAACGATCGCGGAACTGGCGGCCGAATTTGAAGTCCATGCCAGTCAGATCAACACCTGGAAGGCCATGATTAAAGATCGCCTGGCCGATCTTTTCTCAGCGCCCTCCGGCGGAGCCGAGAAGATGAAAGAGCAAAAAGAGCTGATCGAACAGCTCTACAGGAGCGTGGGCCGGATGCAGGTGGAAAACGACTGGCTCAAAAAAAAATTGAACATCTAAGTCTGAAAGAGAGGCGTGAATTGATTCAGCAAGAGAAATTGGCTCCAGTAAGCGTAAGGCGCCAGTGCGAGCTGCTATCGCTTAACCGCTCGAGCTTTTACTACGAGCCGGAGCCGATTAGCCCCGAAGACCAGACGGTGATGAACCATATCGATGAGGTTTACACGAAGTGGCCGTTCTACGGCGCCCGGAAAATATCGCGGGAGCTCAAAAGACTCGGGTTCTTTGTGGGACGCAAGCGTACAGGCCGTTTAATGCGTCTGATGGGTCTTGAGGCGGTATTTCCCAAGAGAAACACGTCCAAGCCGCATCCGGGACATCCGGTGTATCCGTATCTGTTACGCGGCGTCACGATCAATCGCACCAATCAGGTTTGGGGTATGGACATCACCTACATTCGGCTCCGCCAAGGGTTCGTGTACCTGGCCGCGGTGGTGGACTGGAAGAGCCGGTATGTGCTCTCGTGGAAGATTTCCAACACGCTCACCACCGACTTCTGCGTGGAAGCTCTGAAGGAGGCTCTGGAGTACGGCACGCCGGAGATTTTCAACACCGACCAGGGCTGCCAGTTCACGAGCGAAGAGTTCGTGAAGGTCCTGAAAGATCACAAGGTCCAGATCAGCATGGACGGTCGGGGGCGGGCACTGGACAACATCTTTGTGGAAAGACTCTGGCGCAGCGTGAAGTACGAAAACGTTTACCTGAAAGGCTACGAAACGATTCCGGACGCGGAGGCGGGACTCAGGGAATACTTCGACTTCTACAACTTGCAGCGGCATCACCAGTCGCTTGCTTACAAAACCCCGTGGCTCGTGTACTCGGGGCTGGAGGTGGCCCAGAACCCCAACCCAGTGGCATAAAATATTCTATCTAAAACAAAGACAAAAAACGGTCTAGACAACCGGGGCCACTATAACACTTACGCCGAAAAGCAAGAAGGCAAAGAGATCATATAGTGAAATGAAAGAGGACGATATGCCAGTAATAAATATCCAAAAGGAAATTGAAAAATATTTTAATACATCCTCCTTACCTCAAGATGGGCAACCGACATTTGTCGTATTTACCGGAATCATTGGGTCCGGGAAAACGACCATTCGCCGGGAGAGTTGTTCCAAGGGATACGTTACTCTGGATGCTTGCGAGATATTCTGTTCCCTAACTAACGGCGGACACGGGGTCTTCGGGAAAGATTTTTTCGATGAAATGAATGCCATCGGTGCGGGAGTTCTGGACCGCGCTGTTCAAGAGAAGCGAAATATCGTCGTGGAACAAATTGGCTCTGAACCGGGAGTTCTAGAAACCTTTGTCGCTTTCACAAAGGACTTGGGCTACAAGCTAGATATCCGGCTCGTGGAATGTGAACCTGCGGAAGCTTTTAAGAGGCATGTCGAGGCTTGCCAGAACGATCCTTCATATATTTCAGCTTATAACGCGGAGCCCGCTCTTTTAAAGTGGCTCCTCGATCTCTGGAATAAGATCAAAGAGGAAAGAGGGGACGCTGAGCCGATTGCCTTAAAGATAGCGATCGGCAAGGATGCCGGGAAGGACCTGCAGGCGATTGAAAAGATCAATGAATACATCGAAAAGCTCCGTCGCCAAACACTTTCGTCCTTCGTTGACAGGGCGCTTCGGATCGCTATCGAGGCGCATCAAGACCAAAAACGAAAAGGGGACGGGAGCCCTTATATCATTCACCCAGTCGCGGTGGCTTTAAAACTCGCTTCGGCTGGATTTTCGGAAAAGGTCATCGCCGCCGCGTTGGTGCACGACGTGCTTGAGGATACGGATTATCCGGAGGAGAAGCTCCTGGAACGGCTGGCCCGCGAAGTTGTTGATATCGTCAAAGCGGTTACTAATGACGGATCTCTATCATGGATAGAGAAGAAGGAGAAGTACATTGAAACGGTCAGAAAAGGCCCTCCCGAAGCAAAAGCCGTGTGCACTGCCGACAAGATTCACAACCTAGAAAGCCTTCTAGTTGTTTATGAAAAGGAGGGTGATGCGATCTGGGTGAAGTTCAATCGGGGAAAAGACGACCAGATGTGGTTCCATGAGGCCGTCCTCCAAATGCTTAAAGAGACCTGGTCCCACCCCATGCTCGTGGAATACGAAGCCCTTACTCGGAAGGCGAAAGCCTCTTTTAAAGGCCGGTAAAACAGAGCATCCGACTCCCATAGAGCGTTTTCGCGCTACCTCAGGACTCCCGCCTGTATAAGCCCCCTGAAATATATTTTAGACCACGACATTACGGTGTCGCTTTAGCCCGTTACAATACCCCATGATTAGTATAGAATTCACACGCATAAGAAGGGGGTGAGTTGTGGCGCATAGTCCGGTTTTTTCGAAATCGAGGTATCTTGAGGGGCTCCAGTGCCCGAAGCTTCTATGGAAGCGCTGTAACGCTAAAGAGGAATTCCCGCCGACCGATGAAGCGACGCAGGCCATTTTCGATCAGGGGCATCTGGTGACGGACCTTGCCCATGCTCTTTTTCCTGGAGGAGTAGAGATCAAAGGAGTTGCGGACTATGACGCGCTCATACGCCGCACACAGGACCTCCTGCCGGAGCGCGTTCCTCTATTTGAAGCGGCGATCCGAGTGAAGAGCCTCTTTGCGCGTCCTGATATCCTTTCTCCCAATAAGGACGGCTCGTGGGATATTTTCGAGGTCAAAAGCTCCGGCAAGGTCAAGGATGTCAATCTGGGCGATGTTGCTTTCCAGACGGTCTGCTATGAAAAATCTGGGCTCCGAATTCGTCGCGCTCACCTCGTGCTGATTGATACCGACTACGTTCGCTCTGGGAAGATTGATCCAAAAACACTTTTTAAGATCGAGGATGTCACAGCGCTTATCAGGCCGCTTTGCAAGCAGGTCGAGGCCAACGTTGAGAGGATGATCAAAATCCGCGAACAGAAGTCTTGCCCGGAAGTGAAGATCGGACTGCAATGCAGCGATCCCTACGAGTGCCCGCTCCAAGATCTTTGTTGGAAGCATATCCCCGAGGATAGCCCTTTTATTTTTAACCGGATCCGTAAGGACAAAGCTTTTGGTTTTATCAATGAGGGGTTCCTCAAGGCGACAAGTGTTCCGGTTGAGCGTTTGTCAGCCACCACTCATCAGATTGTGCATGTGTGCCATTCCGGGAAGAAGACGCACGCGGACCTTAAAGCCATCAAAGGATTCCTGAAGGGTCTGGAATTTCCGCTATATTTCATCGATTTCGAGACGGTAGGCGCGGCGATACCTCTTTATGAGAATTCGAGCCCGTTCGAGCAGGTGCCGTTCCAGTTCTCGCTACACGTTTTGGACAGTTGGGACAATAAGCCGAAGCACCATGCATTTCTCGCGGAAGGGAGAATTGATTCCCGCTCCGCATTCATGAAGGAGCTTAAGTCGCTTATTGGTCCCACAGGAAGTATCCTGGCGTTTAACATGGATTTCGAGATGGGGTGCCTCAAAAGAACTGCGGAAGTTCTCCCGGAATATCAGGAATGGGTTAAAGAGATCGAAAAAAGATTCATCGATCTCATGGTTCCATTTCGGAGGTTTGATTATTACGATCCGAAGCAGATGGGGAGCTATTCGATCAAAGCGGTGTATCCCGCGCTCGTGGGCGGAACATACCACGGAATGGCAATCTCCGAAGGCGGGCAGGCCAGCCGCGAGTATGCCCGCGTGACTTTCACGGACGGAGTCCCCGAGGACGAGAAGCGCAAGATCTACGACGGGTTGCTCGAATACTGCAAGCTCGACACCCAGGCCATGATCGATATCCTGAACGTTTTGCGGGGTACGGCAACAGAGAATAAAAGGAGCAAATAAAATGACTCAAAATAAAGATTACGCGAAAAAGATCATGCGGCTGATGTTCATCCTGAATAAATTGAACGGTTCAGGGAAAGTCCGCTCTGCTGAACTCTGCGAGGAGTTCAATGTGAATATCCGGACCATCCAGCGGGACCTGGAGCTTCTGAATAAGGCCGGCTTTCCGGTCATGTCTCTCGAAAAAGGTGTGTATACCTTTACGGAGGGCTTCTCGCTTAAAAAGCTCATGCTGACCAACGAGGAGGCGTCGCTCATCTCATTTTTCCATGAGATTGCAGATTCTCTCGGGAAAAACTTCTCGGAATCATTCCGCAGCCTTTCGAACAAGCTGCTTTCCAGGGACGACGACTCACCTTTCTACATTAAAATTCCCGCGACGCAAGCACACATGAAGAATTTTCCGTTCGTGAAAGAACTTGAGCAGGCAATTGATGAGTGCCAGAAAGTTTCGCTGACCTATGCTTCCTTGAAGGGAAACGAGGTTTTTAAGCTTTCGCCCGTCAAAATCGTTAATTTCGAAGGGTTTTGGTATTTGCTCGCTATGCCGGAGGGGAAGCGTGCGTTCTGGAAGTTCCGCTCCGAGAAGATCAAAGGGCTCGAGTTGTTGAGCGAGAACTTCGATCCTCCGCGTGATCTCAAAGCGATGCTCGATCGCAGCGTCAATATCTGGTTCAGCGGCGACCCTGGGGAGAAGATAATATTGGAGATCGATAAGGATTCAGCCCACTATTTCAAAAAGAAGATTTATTTCCCAGAGCAGAGGATCGTGAAGGAAAAAAAGGACGGCACGCTAGTGATTGAGTCTCGCGCCAATTTTAACGAAGTGATGAGGACCATCATTCACTGGATTCCGGATATCCGTGTGATTAGTCCCAAGGACCTCGACATGAAGATCAAAGGCCTGCTCAAGGAATACCTTAAGGGCTCTAAGCCGCGGTGGGGATGAGCGGATCCGAACAGATTTGTTATTCCGGTAAGTACCGCGAGCATTTTGGTAACAAGGTCCACTGTCTGAAAGACGGCGAGATCTTTCTGGTCTGATCTTCTCATCCCTACCTGTTGTAGCTTCCGAATAATTATTCCACAAGATGCGTTTGCGACCAGACGCTGTCGTAGCGGGTTTGTAGTATCGCCCTCCCAAATTCAAACCACGGGAGGGCAAGATGGAATACGAAGAATTTACAGCGCTCGCCAGTCGTTCGAAAGAAATCTGGAAAGCGTTTAAAGAGAGTTTTGAAGATTCCTGCATCAAAGATTTTCTCAAACATTCCCATCCGGTTTTAAGCTGCCCATCAGGGCAGTGTACCCTCGAGGCTACGGATTATCATTCGCTTGTCCTATGGTCTCCCAAGTCGCTTGTTCCCAGTAGAGCGAGTACCAGCCTCATTCACCATGTCCAGGAACACGAGCGGCTTAAAAAAGAGATCGAAGGAAGGCGGAACAAGGATGAGAGCCTCAAAAAGGAGCTGGCTAAGGCCAAGGCATGGATTGACGAATTTGATCCGAAACGTCTCGAGCTTGATAACCATCGTCTCGAAGTCCGGTTTCCATCTCTAAAAATAGAGCTCATCCAACAAATCAAGCAGTCGCCATTCGTTGATCAAAACCGGATCGGGAAGGAAAAGACAAGTATCAGGGTGGTCCTTTTGGCGGATTTGGAGGTATCCCCACCCGTTGTAGCCTCGAAATAATTTCCTACAAGATGTGTTCGCGACAGAACGCTGTCGCGTCACCCCGTATACTCATACAAAAAACGATTAAGGAGAATGTATGGATCCCATGGATGTCACTATCAGTAAGACACTTCAGCAAGTCCAAAACCACGCTCGCGAGCTTATTGAACAACACCGCACGAAATTCTCAAGAAAACAAAAAGAGCTTTCGGGATTCTTTGGGATAGAGCAGTGCCAGCTATCAGACCTCTGCACTGCGAAAGAATGCCTGGTTAAGATCGATTTCAGAAATACGATGGTCTGTTTTGAGCCGTTCGTTCGAGGGGAGGGACAAATACTCGGAGAAGTGAACTACGACTATTACAACGGTGAAAAGATTGCGCCAATCCGAAAAAAAATTACCATAGGTCCGGGAATGCTCTCCAAGATTCTAGAGGAGGCCTCAATTTTCTTTGAGTGGGCCGGCGAAAAATATTGCATGGAGATTGGTCCCAAACGGTGGAGTGACAACGGCGAGTACGATTTTTATCTGACCTCGAAAGACCAGACCGCGCTCGATCGACTGTTAGAAGCGTTTACCGCGTACAGGAAGAAGCATCATTACCTTCACGGAAAGAAATTTAATGGGGGCTCTGGCGAAATTCTTCCCCTTAATGAGCATAGCTGGAATGATCTTGTTTGGCCAGATGGTATCAAGGAAAGACTACGTAACGAAGTTGAAACGGTTTTTAAGAACTCAGCTCTTTTTACCTTTTACGGTCTGAATAGCAAGAAAGGGTTCATTCTTGCAGGCGAGCCAGGGAACGGGAAGACATTGCTGTTGAAAATCCTCGCCAAGGAGACTGATGCGACTTGCATTCTGGTGCCATTCGATGAATTTAAGTTTACGCCGTATCTTTTTTCGCTCGCCCGTGATCTTGCGCCTACAGTTCTAATTTTGGAGGATATCGATCTTTTTGGGACGGACCGGGACAATAGTTCTCAGAGCGTAGAACTTGGAAAGCTGATGAATCAGTTGGATGGCATGGTCGAGAACCGCGAGATTGTGGTGATTGCAACGACGAACAGGCTGGAGAATGTTGAAAAGGCTTTGCAAAATCGTCCTGGGCGTTTCGATCGGATTTATGTGATTCCGAATCCGGATTTCCGGATGAGAATCGGTCTCATTTCGCATTTCATCGGAAAGATTCCGAATGAGATCACGCAGGAGCACATTGAAATTCTGGCTGAGGAGTTCGCCGGGTACTCCGCCGCGTACCTGAAGGAGCTGGTTAACTCAGGGTTCGCGCAGGCTATTTTGCAGGATAGACAAAATCCGGTTCTGAGGTTTCAAGACCTCAAGACGATGGTGGATATTCTAAAACACAAAAAAGATAAGGTCCCGGTCGGTTTTACCGTGCCGGAGCCAGTAAAAGAACGGAGTTCAATTCAAAATAAACAGGAGGAAAGTCTATGATGGTCAGACAAGGTGATTTGTTGATCGTGAAAGTGAATAAGCTTCCGTTGGAGTGCAAGAAGCAAAACCACAGGATTCTGGCTGAGGGAGAAGCGACCGGGCATTTGCACGAGCTGGATTCCGGGGAGCTCTACGAGAAAGATGGCATTCTGTATTTTCGGGTCGAAAAGGAGCAGAAAATCACGCTTAAGCATCCCGAGCACGGCCCCATCACATTCGAACCCGGTGTTTACAAAGTGATCCGTCAGAGGGAGTACGAACCGAAAGGGTGGCGGCGCGTCGCGGATTAAGGAAATCAGGGGAAACATCTATGAAAGATTCTACAACTGAGATGGCGGTAGGTTGCGCCTGGCTTAAGGGCCGACTCCGGTATTTGCCCAACGAAGATGGGTCGGGCGAGACAGTTGGGTATTACGAAAACGGTGCGCTTAGGTTCCGATACCCCCTATGGAATGGGGAAATCAACGGCGTAGGAAAGACATGGTACGAAAGTGGGGCGCTGAAGTGCGAGGAGCATTGTTGCGGAGGAGTAATCCACGGTCCGGCCTATTATTGGTACCCGGACGGGATCATGGAACAAGAGCGACATTACCGGAGTGGGAAGTTACATGGTCTGCAGAAAGACTGGCATTCATCGGGCGTTCTGAAAGCGCAAAGAACATTTGTGAACGGCATACTCCATGGTGCCGTTACGGAATGGCACCCGAACGGAAAGATCAAAAGTCAGATGAATTTCGCCAATTGGAGAAAGGATGGGCTCCAGACTTTCTACCGTGAGGATGGATTCTTGCTTTTTAAAGAAATCCATGTTCGCGGCGTCAGGATGCCCGTCAGAAACTATGAGAAGCTTTTGGCTGGGCACTGTACGGCGAAGGACATCATTTCCATACGAAACACTGCGGTGAGGAAGATATTTCTCGAGGAGTTTGGCTACGCCAGATTTTTAGCTGAAATGCCTCACAGTGTGATCGACAAGAACGGTGAGCAGGAGCTTGTGAGGATTAACTGGCTTCCCCGGGAAGAACCGATTGTTCTTGTGAAAGTCAAATGCCCTTCAACGAACGCGTTTTACACCTTACGGGTACCACCGTTCATGATGAAAGTGAAAGACGCCGTTGCCTGGACGTTTGGATATAAAGGGGATATCTACCGCCCGGAGAAAGAGACATGATCATTCTTCCGTGGGAAATCTCCTGAAAAGGTAAAGGATGGCAGTTGTTACGACAAGCCCCGCGCTATTGCTCACGATAAAGACGGGTTCCTTCACGGCAATTGCGCGGATGAGGTAGCAGGAGATGGCTCCGAACAGAAGCTGATAGGTGTGCTTGCTGAGCCCCTTAGTAGATCGCGCTCTGAGTGATTTAACCAACTGCGGAATGCTTACGGAAACTCCAAGCGCGACGCCCAGCCATCCTATTATTTCAGTGATCATAACTGTCTCTCTTTCTCTGAAAAAATAGTAGCAGACTATTGCGACAGCGTTTTGTCGCCTATGGGTTGTGGCCACTAAAAATAACGCCCCAAGATGTAAGCGACATTATGCTGTCGCTATAACGGTGTAGACTATTCTCGTAAATAAACAACAGACAGGAGGACGTATGAGCGACGAGAAAAAGAATATGTATGAGGAACTGTTTATTGATGCGGAAAAATGGTGTGGCGAATATTTCATTCCTTATACACCAAAATGGAAGTGCTTGAGGATGATGCGTTCTAAAAAAGACCAGGAGATTCGGAGGCGGGGACTCATGATGCTGGTCGAATGGTACCGCTTCGAGACGTCGAGAAACCGCGGGAAATACGACTCCGCAGCTTGCGACGAATTGATCGGGATCATTGCAGACTTTGCAAAGAAGCATCCTGATTCTGGATTCGAAGTCGGGATGATGTTAGGGCAAGAAGGGGCAAGCAGTGAAAAGCTCCGAGACTATGAGAGCGCCCTGAAATTTTATCAGGCGAGTCTCGGGTTTCCGGTTGACGATCCGAGACTCCGGTATTTTCGGCTGAACAATCTGGGGTTCTGCTTGAATCTATTTCAGAAATTCGATGTTGCGGAAGAATTCCTAAGGGCTGCGGTTGCTATGGCGCCAGAACGATACAATGCTTGGAAAAACCTCGGAGTGACGCTAGAGCATCAGGGGAAATATGAAGAAGCAGCCGATTGCTACATGAAAGCAATCGAGCACAGTCAGGGCGAGAGGAGATCGGTCCGCCACTTAAAGAGACTGATCATCAGACAACCCGCTTTGACAGAAAAATATCCTGACATCCACAATGAGGAGGATCCGCAATGAAAACGATAGTGGTCCTGTTTTTAGTCTTAACAGCGCCTATAGCAGCTTTTGCAGAGAGTGACTACACACTGGCACCGAACGGGAGCTATGTCAGCGATGGCCAAGCTACGCTCGCGCCCGATGGGACTTATGTTGGAGGCGACAGGGCTACTTTGGCTCCCGACGGAAGTTATGTTGGCGGAGATCGTTCAACGCTGGCTCCCGATGGGACTTATGTCGGAGGCGATCGAGCCACCTTGGCTCCGGATGGGACGTATGTTGGCGGGGATCGCGCCGTTCTCACGCCAAGTGGCAAGTACGTTGGCGATTACGATGAATAAGAAGATTCAGGCCAAATAACTAAGGAAGACCAAAATGACCAGATCGGCCAAAGATAACAACTGTGGCAGCATTGTGGAAGAGCTGATAACGGCGAAAAAGGTGGCGCGGCTACTCTGCGTGAGCAAAAACACAATTTATGTTTGGGTCAGCCGGCGTGAAATTCCCTTTGAGAAACTTCCGGGTAATACCACCCGTTTTCGTCCCTCCGCTTTGGAGGCATGGTTGAAGGCGCGGGCATCAAATGTAAGAGGGCTCAGCCGAGGGGTCTACCTGGAAGCAGACAAGGCCATATAGTTGTGAGGAGTAAACAATGAGCGAAAAACATCATGGCGACAATAATTGGTGGGGGATGATGGGAATGCTCTGGTGGTTGGCTGCTCTTGAAGAAGAAGAGGAAGAGGAACACCGTAAGAAGGAGGAAGAAGAGCGTTTTGAACAGGAAGAAAAAGATCGTGAAGAGCGCCAGCGAGGGAGAGATCAGTCAGCGGATGAAGCGGAGGATGAAAATGAATACGACCGGGAGAATTGAAAAATATGAAATAAGAATCTCGGCGGTGATCCGGGAGATCCAAGAAATTCAGAAGCTCTTTCAGAGGCGGTCGGGAATCTCAAGCTTTAGCAGGAGATATCCAGAAAAGATTGATGAAGCTATCGCGAAAATGACGGAAGCTCAAAAGTTGCTCTACGATTCAATCGGTCTTTTGCTTAATTCAGGTAATGCAAAAAAGACGCACTATTTATCGTGAATAGGGAAGAGCCATGGAACCTTTAGTTTGGGTAATTGTCATTATCGCAGGTATCGGGGCCCTTGTGGCCGGGATAGCGGGCGTCGCAGTGTTCGCGGCGTTTTGGTGGATTGCGATCCCTCTAGTCTGCGCGATGATCGGCGGTCCCATCGGATTTTGCTTCGGGTTAGGGCTGGTCGTCATCATCGGAATCATCATTGCCGCAATCAAAAGCTAACAACAGACCCAAAAGGGGGCAAAATGAAAAATGATAATGTTGTGGGAAATTCTAAAATTTACATGGGCCATAATGCGAGCGGTGAAAGGATTGAGCTGGACTTCGACAAAGAACGAATAAGCTTCGTCATGCTTCTAGGCTACACCGGCACCGGTAAAACCATGTTTCTTTACAACCTTATCAAGCAGCTTTCTGAAAAATATTCCTCACGCGAGTTAGGTTTCGTTCTTCTTGATATGACTTTAATAGATTTTTGCGGGTGGAAATCAGACTATTTGCACACGCCAGTTATCAGTGAGCCTCAGGAGGCGATTCAGGCGCTGCTTGATTTGACAGCTGAAAAGCCAAAAAAGAAGATTTTTGTCATTATCGAGGAATGCGATATGGTGCATAAAAATCGCAAGAAGCTTGAGGACGCATTTGTGAAACTTAAGGAATCGAAGAATATCTTCATTGTCTATTCAACGAGCAGAATTGATAAGAAATATCTGGAGCCTTGGATGAAGGAATTCGTGGATCTCCAAGTCGTTTTCTCTGTTGGCTGGAAGGCCGAGTATGCTCACTTTCTGCTCGGGAGTAATTCAGCAAGCCAACCTAAAAAAGTTGGTGAAAAAATATTGGCTTTCAATGGTGTGCAGATTAAATGTCAGCCTTTCTCCGAAAAGGAAGCTGAAATTCTCAGGAGTTTCAAACTATAGAAACATGAAATAAGGAAATCATAGGCATGACGCATAAAAAGGCGAAACTTTACATCGATATTGACGGGGTTCTGCTTGGGAAGAAGGAACCTAATGACTATGAGATATGCCTAGCTGGTGGAATAAGGGATTTCTTAGCGTACGCTTTATGGCATTTTGATTGTTACTGGCTGACAAGCCGTGCCAACCATGGGGATGTTCGGCCTGCCCTTGAAGCTCTGAAGCCTTACGCGGACAAAGTGACCATGGAGATGGCCAAGACGGTGAAGCCGACCACCTGGTCTACCCTCAAGACGGAGGCAATCGACCTCAAAAGTGACTTTTACTGGTTCGATGACCAGCTTTTACAGACGGAACAGGAGATCTTGAAGAATGCTGGTTGTCTTGACCGTTGGATTAGGGTCGATACGCGGGCGAATTACTCGGGCTTGATAGCAGGAAAACAGCATTTGGCCCGGCTCATCCAAAAGATCTAATTTGCTATATTTTTTGTCATTCAGTTTTTGTGCAATGAACCGTTAATACTGGCCCAGTGAGCCGCAGTGTCACCGCCGCGTTTTACAGACGGAAGCAGAGACCCACCGGAAAGCCAGAAAAGTAACGCTTAACTTAGAGGAATCGCAACATGTCAGCCCACCAAAATTTCGCTCCCGTCTCGAAGTCTGCCCAAAAACAACCTGAGGACCGCTAAAATGTCCGCCCTGCCGAAGAATAGATGGATCTGGATCATTCTGATTTTTCTCACCCTCAACACGCTCTGCTTCTGGACGCTCGGAGCTGTGAAGCTTATTTCTCACCTAGAATATCAGGGTAAGATCAAGCGCATGGCTCAAAACATGCTAAGGAGAATGGGGCCTTCGGAAAGTCGCTTCCACGTGAGCCGTTCTGTCAAAGCTTCCGATGCCGCTCATGTTGAGTTTAAGGTGACCTCGGCGGAGGCAAAGGCTGAGGAGGACGGGTCTTATATTGAAATCGGCTTCTCTAAGCAGCTGGGTCCGCAAGCGGACAAAGGATATGTCACGATCACCCCGGAGATCCCTGTCCGGATCGAGCAAGCTGGCTGGGGCCTCAAGATCTACGGCGACTTCAAGCCGGGTGAAGAATACAAAGTTGAGATCTTGAAAGGCATTCCGTCCTTTGATGGAATGAAACTTGGAACCGGGAAGACCGAGATCGTAGTCTTTCCGGATTATGCACCGGAGCTTTCTCTCAAGACTAACGGCCAGTACCTTCTCCTTGACGGTAGCCAGACTGTGCCTGTCGAGACCGTGAACGTCGAAAAGATCGAAGTCTCGATGGCCAAAGTCTATGACAACAACCTCGTCTTTCTTCTTAATAACATGCGGTATGGAGGTATTCCGGACGACATCGGTCCGGACTCTGTCAAAAAGACCGTAGAAACCAAGTTCAAGCGCAACGAGAAGGGCGAAGTCCGCGTCGATTTAAAGGATATCCTTGGAAAAGAAGCGAGCGGGCTTTATTTCTTTTCAGCTCAAACGGGGGATGAGGAGGGCTGGCGGAGGGAATCAAGGATCATCATAGCCACCAACATCGGGATCGTGGTCAAGAAATCCGAGAACGATCTTTTTGTCTGGCTCAATCGTCTTTCGACCGCGGAGCCGGTGGTTGGAGCCACGATCAAAGTCTTCAGCAAGACCAATCAGCAGATCCTCGATGCCAACACCGATGGGAACGGGTTCCTTCACTTCAAGGATGTAGATTGGACAGGGGACAGGAAGCCCTTCGTGGTGACGGCATCGTCTGCGGATGACCTATCCTTCATCAAGCTCGAAGAAACCGTGCTTTCCGAGACTGATTTTGCGGTGGACGGCAGGGCGTATGTAAGCGGCGGGTATGAAGCGTTCGTCTACGGGGACCGGAATATCTTCCGGCCCGGGGAGACCGCACATATCAGAACGATTGTCCGTGGCAGGGGTATGGACCTTCCGGGAACATTCCCGATCATTTGCGAGATCAAGCGGCCGGATGGCAAGGTCTTCAAGAAACTGAACGGGATGCTTGGTAAAGCCGGAACAACCGAATGGGAGGTGGATTTCCCAAGCGAAGCTTTGACGGGCGATTACCAGGCCGAGATCAAAATTCCCGGAGCGGAGAAAGCGATCGGCACCTTTGAATTTCAGGTTGAAGAGTTCATGCCGGCCCGTCTTTCAGTGAAGCTGAGCGTTCCGGAGAAGCGATTTGTTCCTGATGAGACCGTCAAAGTGGGCGCTCTTGCCCTGCAGTCCTTTGGTGCCGCGGCCGCGGACAAGAATGTCGAGCTGGCCGTAGTGCTCCGGGCGAAGGATTTTGCCCCGGAAGGATTCAAAAGCTATTCCTTTAAAGATGAGACGGTCGAATTTTCTGAAAAGAAAATACCCGTTGAAGGGAAGAAGACCAGCTCGGACGGGAAGGCTGAGTTTGAATTCAAAACTCCTGCGAAGATCTCAGCGCCTTCTTCCGTAAGCCTCGCGATTGGGGCGACTGTGAAGGAAACCGGCGGACGGACAATCACGGTCCGTGAGGAGAGGGCATTCGATCCTTATCCTTCTTATGTCGGCATTCGTAAAAAAACTGATGGAAACGCGGCTGACGGTAAGCCTTCTGATTTTGAGTTTGTCGTGCTCACTCCCGACGGTAAAGAGGTTCCGTCCGCAAAGTTAAAAGTGACTGTCAATAAAGTGAATTGGGAAACCATTCTGAAGAAGGACAAGAACGGCGGCTACCAGTGGACTTCCGAGAACCGTGAGGAAGCGGTTCATGTCGTCACCGTGGATTCGGGGAAAGGGTCAGGGATATTCTCGTTCACACCCAAGAGCTGGGGCGATCATATCGTCAGAGTCAGGACCGAAGGTGGGCATACTGCCGCGATCAAGTTGTATGTGGAAGGTCCCTGGGGTTCGGCCATGCCCTGGGCGATGGAACGACCTGACAGGATCGAGCTTCAGCTCGATAAGCGAACTTATGCACCCGGAGAGATTGCAAAGCTTCTCATCAAATCTCCTTTTAAAGGTAAGGCGCTCGTTACGGTGACGCAGGACAGAGTCCTCACCGCTACGGTCGTGGATCTTACCGAAGCGACTCAGCAGATCACTTTACCGGTCGAAACGTCATTTGCTCCGAACGCGTATTGCTCGGTGACCGTGATCCGTCCGATCGTGAAAGGTGAGAAGTGGGCGGCTCATCGTGCCTATGGCGTAACGCCACTTATGATTGAGGAGAAGCAGCACAGGTTATCCGTGACCGCGAAGCTTCCGGATGTAGTTCGCCCGGGTGAGAAGGTAAAAGTGTCTCTCTCTGTCGAAAAGGATTCGCAGAAAGTGAATGACGCGGAGATGTCTGTAGCGCTTGTGGATGAAGGCATCCTTCAGCTTACGGGTTATAAATCTGCTGACCCGTTCGAGTTTTTCTACGGGAAACGGGCAAATGGAGTGGAGACTTCTGATTTTTACTCGCTGCTAATCCCGGAACCCGAAGATAAAAAGGTGGCCGGAGCTTCGTCACCCTCGGGCGATGCCAGCTATAGCGCGAAGGACCATCTGAACCCTATCGCCGTGAAGCGCGTTGTGCCTGTCGCGCTCTGGCTAAGCAATATCAAGACCGGTGGGAAAGGCGACGCATTCGCGGAGTTCACGATCCCTAAGGAGTTCACGGGAAAACTGCGTCTCATGGCAGTCGCAAGCGCGGAAAAGGATTTTGGGAACGGGGACGCTCAGGTCAAAGTGAAGCAGCCGCTTATGATTGAATTGTCCCTTCCGAGGTTTCTCGCTCCGAGCGATCAGTTCACGGTGCCCATGAGCATCTTCAATGAAACAGGGAAAGATGGAGAGGCGAATGTTTCTTTGGAAGTTCCTGAAGACTTCAAGATCACATCCGCGCCGTCTTTAAAAGTTTCTGCGAAACAGGGCGAGGAAACAATCGTGAAGTTTCGTGTAATCGCTCCCGCACATGCAGAAAAGGCAACGATCAAGGCGAAGGCAAAACTCGGGAACGAAGAGACAGAACAGACTGTTGAGCTCTCTGTCAGACCTGCGGCGAATTTCATGACGCTGGGCGGGTCCGGCACCGTGAAGGCTCCCGGAAAAGCGGAGGTCAAACTGCCTTCAGGCTGGCTGAAAGGGACTGAGTCTGACAGGCTTGTCGTTTCCTCTCTTCCTTCCGTGCAGTTCCTCGGCGCTCTCAGGTTTCTGATCGAGTATCCTTACGGATGCGTTGAACAGACGACTTCGACGGTGTTCCCGCTTCTTTATATGAAGGAGATTCTGCCGATGATTGATCTCAAGCTGTTCAGCGCTCCGCAAATCGATCGAAACGTGCAGGCCGGTATCGAGCGGCTTTTCACTATGCAAACCTCATCCGGTGGGTTCGGGATGTGGCCGGGAGATTCCTATCCTTATGACTGGGGAACGGTTTACGCAACGGAATTCCTCGTGGAAGCGAAGAATGCCGGCTACACGGTCCCGAAGAGTGATCTGAATGAGGCTTTGGATTACCTCGAGAAGTTTGTGTCCGGGAAGTCGAAGGATGGCGACGCGGACGGGACTCTCAGGTCCCACGCGGTCTATGTGCTCGCCAAAGCAGGGCGCATCAAATCATCCTGGATTAGGCGCCTGCAGGAAACAAAGAGTGATCTTTCCGAAGCCGGGAAGCTTTACCTCGCGGGCTCACTCGCGCTTATGGGTGATAAAAAAGCAATGTCCGAGCTGATTGGGCAAAGCTTCAACAGTCAATCCTTCGGCGGAAAAGGAGAAGGCGATTTCAATGTCCTGCCGGCGGCGCTGGGGCTCTCTATCTTTATGGAAGTGGATCCTGAGAATCCTTTGGTGCCGGTCCTGGTGAAGCGTCTTGAGGGAGTGATGAAGGCGGGCCAGTGGGACACAACGCAGAATAACGCGCAGGCGCTCCTCGGGCTTGGGAAATACTCGCGCTATCTCAAGGCGCAGACGCAGAGCTTTACGGGGCGTATTCTTTCAGGCGGGAAACCCATCGCATCCTTTGATGACAAGAACGCCGCCTCTCTGAACGGTGTCGAACTTTCCGGGCGGGACCTCACCATTGAAATTAATGGAGCGGGTACGGCCTACTATTACTGGACCTCGGGGGGCGTTCCTGCCTCTGGGAAAGTGGAAGAAAAGGACAACGGGCTTAAGGCGCGTCGCTCCTTTCTTGATTCCGCGGGAAAACCGGCTAATCTCACAAAGCTCAAGCAGGGCGATGTCGTGATTGTGGACATTACGCTGGGTGCGGGCCAGAACTACAAGAATGTGGTCCTTGTAGATCTTTTGCCCGCAGGCTTTGAGGTGGAGAACCCGAGGCTCGCGTCCTCCGACACATCCGATCTTTCAGAATTGGACATGATCAATCCGCAGAAGATCGATATTCGTGACGATCGAATCTTGGTTTTCACGAATATTTCGGACGACACTCATTACCGTTATGTCGTACGGGCCGTCACTCCGGGCAAATTCAAGCTGCCTGCTGTGAGCGCGGAATGCATGTACGATCCTTCGATTGTAAGCGTGAACGGGGCGGGTGAGATTACGATCTCGGAATAAAGGAATCGCATGAAAACTTTTTTGTCAGCCGGACGCAGGGTCGGGATCGGGGCGGTTTTTCTGGCCGTCCCGGTCCTTCTTTTCTCGTGGCTTGCGCCTTTTCCATCCCAAGCGATCAAAGAGATCGGATATTCTCAGACGGTTCTGGATAAAGACGGGAATATTCTCCTGGTGTTCCTCGGGAGCAAGGACCGATGGATACTTCCTGTCGAGCTGGATGAGATCAATCCCAATCTCATTAATGCAACTGTGGCCGTCGAGGACAAACGGTTTTGGAATCATCATGGAGTTGACCCGCTTGCTGTTCTTCGCTCGGCTTGGCTGAATATCACTCATCAAAAGATCCTGATGGGCGCTTCAACCTTGTCGATGCAGGTGATCCGGCTTGTTGAGGACAGGCCACGCACTTTTCCAAATAAAGTAATTGAAGCAGTCCATGCGGTGTGGCTTGAAAGCGTTTGTTCCAAGAAGCAGATCCTTAAGCTGTATTTCGAGCTCGCGCCTTATGGGGGGAATATCCATGGTGTAAAAGCTGCTTCGTGGCGGTATTTCAGAAAACGGCCCAAAGATTTATCGCTTGCGGAATGTGCGCTGCTTGCAGGGATCCCGCAATCGCCTTCAAGATTAAGACCAGATCGTCATCCTGAGCGTGCTAGGAAAAGGCGGGAGATGGTCCTGAAAAGCATGCTCGCCAACGCTTACGTATCTCAAAAGCAATTTAACGCATCCAGCAGTGAGCCCGTAGAAGCCGGACATTACTCTTTCCCACTTACGGCGCCTCATTTTGGCGTTTGGACGCATAAAAAATATCCCGCAGAGCCAGTTCTTCAAACCTCGCTTGATTCTCTTTTACAGGGCATGGCTGAGAAAATACTCAGGGATCGACTCAGCGAACTGTCCGCTTATGGGGTCCATAACGGTTCGGTGGTCATCTTGGAGAATAAAACGGGAAAGATACGTGCTTTGGTCGGTTCCAATGATTTCTTAGACAAAGATCATTTCGGACAGGTGAATGGAGCTTTCAGCAAGCGTTCGCCCGGGTCGTGTTTGAAACCCTTTACCTATGCCATTGGTTTTGATCTAGGGCTTTATACTCCGCGGATGATTCTTGGAGATGTCCCCGTGCAATATCAGGGCTACGCTCCGCTTGATTACAGCAAAAAATATAAAGGGCCTGTGACGGTACGTGAAGCGTTGGCGAATTCTTTGAACGTGCCTGCGGTCGAAGTGTTGCAGAAAGCTGGATACCAGAGGCTCTACACGTTTTTGAAGAAGGCGGGGATTAGCACACTTGCGAAACCTCCGGAGCAATACGGGCTGTCTCTTACGCTCGGGACTGCGGAGGTTCGGTTGCTTGAGCTCGTGAATGCTTATGCGGTATTGGCACGGCTTGGGACTTTCCAAGCCTACACAGGCCTTGAGAATGCATCATCGGTCAAACAAGAAAGGCTTATGTCCGATGGCTCGGCATATCTCGTCGCGGATATTCTTGAGGATTCTGAGCGTCTTGTGGCATCGGGCTTTGTCGGGAACCGTCAGAGCCTTCCGAGGGTTGCATGGAAAACGGGCACCTCTTATGGCAATCACGATGCCTGGACCGTTGCTTACAACCCTGAATATACAATCGGAGTATGGCTCGGAAACTTTTCCGGGAAACCATCCAAGTCACTTGTGGGGATCGAAGCCGCAGCGCCTGTTGCCTTGAGATTATTTGAGCGACTCTACGCGGGGAAACCTGCACCTTGGTACGAGAAGCCTTCCTCAGTTGGGACTCGGAAGGTCTGTCTTTTGAGCGGAGAACCCGTGAGCTCGATCTGTCCGCATTCAGCCGAGGATTTCTTCATTGCTGGTGCGAGCATGGACAGGCTATGCAGCATTCATAAGAAATTCATGATTGATAATGAGACTGGGATGACAGTAGATGCTATCGCCAAAGGTCGCTCTGTTCAGGAGAAAGTTTACGAGGTGTGGCCGCAGGCGATCCATACATGGCTTGAGCAGCATGACCCCGCTTATGTTTCTCCGCCAATAATGGAAAATGGGATCGATATGGCCAGAGATTGGGAGGGAGCGAATCCGAAGATCCTTTCTCCGGTTAACCAATGTGAATATTTTCTGGACCAGTCTCGGAAAGTAGGTCAGCAGCTCGTCTTGAAGGCCGACGGTTCCTATGATGCCCGGAAACTTTTCTGGTTCGTAAACGGTCAATATGTCAGTGATGGCCAGGCGGGTGATGGTTTCTTCTGGCCCATGAAAGCTGGCCATCAGCTCATCACCGTCACCGATGACTACGGCAGAAGCTCTTCGGTTCAAATAACTGTGCGCTAACAACTAAAACTATCAACGGAGGGGTTATGGAAATTAAAGTCGAGGAGCTCAAGTTTGATAAATGGGTGTCTCTTAGCCAGCGGTGCCACTATTATTTGAGGGAGGACGGGAAACATATCCGTCACGGGCTATTTGAGAGCTGGCATCCGAATGGAAAGAAAGATAACGAGACGCATTTCGAGCATGGCCGTTCTCATGGGAAAGCGACTATTTGGCGCAGTGACGGCAGCATGCGCCATACGGGGGAGTACAAAAAAAACCGAGAAGAGGGGCTTTGGCAGTACTGGCACGCGGACTCCAAATTGATGGCGAGAGTGGTTTATGAAAAAAGGAGGCCGCAGGAAGGCGATTACTATTTGCCGGATGGAGAGCTTATCGCTTCCGTGAAGAACGGGACGGGCCGTAGCGTCTTTTATACCGACGAAGGAAGGATGAGTGTTGAAGCAATCTGGAAAGAAGGAAAGAAAGTAAAACATGCCATTTGGTACGATAACGGACAACTGGAGAAAAAAGAAGAGTTTTCGGAAAATGAGTTGCTCGTAACCGGCGAATATTTCGCTCCGACTGGGAAGAAATTATCCGAGGTGAGGGGCGGCAACGGGGTCTGCATGGAACCTCTCTTCATTGAAAATAGTGATGGCACTACAAAAGTCATGTATTCGGAGGATCCTTGCATCAATGGAGTGGTTCAGCCAGGCAAGTGGAGCGATCAAATTGATATCTTGTCCGAGAAGCGGTTTTAACGGGCTTAGAAGAGAATGAAAGTGATTATCGTGCGTCCTGTAAAGTTGCATCTCATCGCTCTTCTGGCGGCCTTCTTATGCTTCCCGCTGCCATTGCAGGCAAAGCCGATGCCCGATGGGGAAGAGGTTTATTTTTCTCCGCATGGCGGTTGCACACAGGCTGTTGTCGATAACTTGAACTGGGCGGAGAAGTACGCACTGGTTCAGGCATACTCATTTACATCGAAACCTATCGCCGAAGCATTGATCGCTGCGCATAAGCGGGGCGTGAACGTGAAGGTTCTCCTTGATAAGAGCCAGCTGCATGGGAAAGGAAGCAAGCTCGACATGTTGGCCGACGCTGGTATTCCGGTCATGATTGACACGAAGCATGCCATCGCGCATAACAAGGTCATGATTATCGACGGCGTTACCGTGCTGACAGGCTCCTTTAACTTCACCAGCGCTGCGGAAGACAAAAACGCAGAAAACCTTTTAGTTGTCCATGATAAGGTTGTGGCAAAAAAATATCGGGATAATTGGAACAGCCACAGCAAACATTCCGAACCATACAAACCTAGCATGTAAATAAGCACTTATTATCCCCACTGTTTTTACCGGTCCTAAAAAATAGTCGAATTTTTAAGGTTTTTCCTTCAGTTCTTATTCCCTCTAGCGCTTACCCCCTCCAGGGGTTCTTATTTGTCCGGCGGTTACGCCTTCCATGGGGCAATGAGGCCCCGAATGATGTTCGTGGAAATTTATTTCTAGTATAAAAATGTTCGCAAACCTTGAATTGTCCCTCCTTAACTCACTGTCCCATGAGGGGTATTGCATCCCTGAATATAAACAGAATTGACGTTGTTGAAGAAAATGCTCTTTCATAAATAGCGGAGGACCCGACGCTGAAGGGCGGTACCGTTTTGGTTCTGTGGGAGCTTTTCAAGGCTAACGCTAAAACAAACATGGCGGAACGAGAAATCTCTTAGTAATATACGACATGTGATGGAAAGAAAAAGCGTAGTGAAGGAAAAACTTCCGCAGGACGCACTTGCCCCCAGAGATGCCGCGGCAAAATACGGGCTTAGCTGGGGCGGCTTGCGTTCCGCAATTTGGCGCAAGAGAATCACGCTGATTCGATATGGGTCCCGGGGGTATTTGACCGACCGGG
>Ga0114951_10001453_pt1 | contig 29210 bp, 33 predicted proteins | sample AM7aDNAmetaG_FD_88677 | JGI IMG/M metagenome (GOLD analysis project Ga0114951, IMG submission 88677) | Freshwater microbial communities from Finland to study Microbial Dark Matter (Phase II) - AM7a DNA metaG | ecosystem: Environmental > Aquatic > Freshwater > Lake | place: Finland: Lake Alinen... | reverse complement strand
GGGCTGCTGCATGATATAGGAAAGGTCGGGGTGCCGGATTCTATCCTTACGAAACAATCTGCCCTTACAGGCGAAGAATGGAGCCCCATTCGCACACACCCCGAACTCGGCGTCGAAATATTAAAACATGTCGCTGACCTGAATAATTGCCTGCCTGCCATCCTCCACCACCACGAACATTTCGACGGCAGCGGATACCCCGACGGATTGAAAAATACCAATATCCCCATCGAGGCGCGCATCCTTTCCATCGCCGACGCATACGACGCTATGACTTCCCCAAGGCCGTACAGGACCCAGTTGACACTGGAAGATGCCCTTATCGAGCTAAAAAGGTGCGCCGGCACCCAGTTTGATCCAGAACTGGTGGAAACTTTCTGCAAGTTAATGCATAAGCGCATGCTTTCCGAATCCAGGAAATTAGACCAAAGAAAAGAAGAATAGGCACAAAACTTTCGCCTCATAGTAATCAGTGCAGCAGGACGATATGAAAGAACGCCTCGTAGTTTCCAGCGACCATGCCGGATTCGAACTTAAATGCGATCTTAAATCGTTCATCGAAAGCCTGGGATACGAACTGGAAGACATAGGGACCTTCGACAAAGAGCCCGTAGATTATCCGAAATATACTGTAGCGGCCGCTCAAAAGATCACTTCCGGCGAATGCAGCCGCGGAATAATCTTCTGCGGCACCGGCCAGGGAGATGCAATGGCTGCCAACAAAGTGCCGGGTATTCGCGCCGCTCTATGCTGGGATGAGTTTACCGCCCGCATGAGCCGCTCCCACAACGACGCTAATATACTGGTATTGGGCGGTTGGATAACCGGGCACCGGATCGCCGAGGAGATAGTGCGCGTTTGGCTTTCCACACCTTTCGATGGAGGACGGCATGAACGTCGTATCGAACAGGTCCGCGACATCGAGCGAATTATGAAGTTGACACGCGGCAAAACATATGACATAACACAAAGGATCAAGCCGGGGATGCTTTCCTGGCCAGGCGATCAGAAGGTCTCATTCAAAAAAGTACAATTCGACGGAGTTGAGAGCCTGACACGCCTCGATCTGAGCGCCCACAGCGGCACACATATAGATGCCCCTTCGCACATACTCGCAGGCGGTAAAGGTGTCGACCATATAGATATGGACCAGCTTATGGGAATCGCAAGGGTATGCCGATACGACGGAAAAACGCACATCGGACGCAACGAACTCATGAAGATGCCGCTCGAAGGGGTCAGTCGCCTTTTACTGCGTACCAGAAATTCAGATTTTATAAATGACATCAATTTCAAAACCGAATATTTATCACTTACCGAAGACGGGGCAAAATACCTTGTCGAAAAAGGCGTCAGGTTGGTAGCTGTGGATTACCTGTCCATCGACGTTTTCGACACCACTTATTACCCCGTCCACAGAGTGCTTCTGGCGGCCGGGGCCATCATCGTTGAAGGAGTGGACCTGAGCGGCGTGCCGGAAGGCGATTTTGAATTAATATGCCTGCCCCTCAACCTTGAAAATACCGACGGTGCGCCGGCACGGATTGTCCTGAGAACATTATGAAACCTATAAACCGCATCGTTCCGGCCGTTCTGACCGAAGATCCTGCCGCCCTGGTTTCAATGTTGAAACAGGCGGCTGCGTTTACAGACTGGGTCCAGATAGACGTCATGGACGGGGTGTTCGTGCCATCTACGAGTATTACCGCCACGGACATCGCCACTGCCATGGTGAAAACCGAATGGGAAGCCCACCTTATGGTTTGCAACCCCGAGATGTACCTGGATGAATTCCATTCAGCAGGAGCGAAACGCATAGTCGTGCATTATGAAGCCGTGAAGGATACGGCGGCAGAAGTAATAGGAAACATCAAAAGCATGGGCATGCAAGCGGGACTGGCGGTCAACCCGGAAACCCGGATTTCAGAACTGGGACCAAACCTGGTCAAACGGCTCGATTCAGTGCTTTTCCTCTCGGTGCACCCGGGATTTTACGGCGCGAAATTTATCCCCGAAGTTCTGGGTAAAATCGGTTTGTTCAGGAGTTCATACCCTGAAATAATTATAGGAATAGACGGAGGTATAAAATCCTCCAATATTATCGAAGTATCCCGCTGCGGAGTGAACGAAATATGCGTCGGAAGCGCGGTATTTTCACAACCTGACCCTGCGGCCAGTTTTCGTGAACTTACGCGCCTTGCGAAACTCGGCTGGGAATAGAACAAGGCTTCATTCGGTATCCAGGAGCCGGACGACTGCGGCAACGACGGCCTGGGCTGTAATCCCTAACTTTTCGTAAAGAACTTTACCCGGTGCCGACGCGCCGAAATGATCGATCCCGATAGTCACGCCTGATTCACCGACATAACGGCGCCAGCCCAGTGTGGATCCCGCTTCGATGGATACCCTCGCTTTGCATCCCGGGGATATCACCGTTCGCCGATACTCTTCGTCCTGAGCCTCGAAAATCTCCCATGAGGGCAAGGACACGACTTTTGAGGATATGCCCTTGTCTTTGAGCATCCTGCCGGCTTCCAGCGCGATATGAACCTCCGACCCTGTAGCGATAATGACGGCTTCTGGATTTTTCGCAGATTCCCAGAGAACATATCCGCCCCGCCTGACACCCTCCGAAGCCGCCAGAAGACTCCTGTCCAGTATTGGGAGAGACTGCCGCGTGAGCACCAGGGCAGTAGGGCCGTTGTTCTTTTCCAGGGCCAATTTCCAGGCTTCAACCGTTTCGGTGGCATCGGCAGGCCGTATCGTCGTGAGGTTTGGGACCGAACGCAACCCGAGAACCTGCTCGACCGGCTGGTGGGTCGGGCCGTCTTCTCCCAGCCCGATGGAGTCATGTGTGAAAAGAAAAATCACCCGATCACCATTCAAAGCTGCAAGTCGCACCGGAGGACGCATATAATCGGAAAAAATCAGGAAGGTTGCCGTATACGGGATGATCCCTCCGTGCAAAGCCATACCGTTCGATATCGCGCCCATCGCATGTTCGCGGACACCGAAATGAAGGTTACGTCCTGAATAATCGGCTGCGGAGAAATCCCCACCGCCCTTTATCAGCGTCTTTGTCGATGGGGCCAGGTCGGCGGACCCTCCCATAAGATACGGGACTTCAGCACCAATGGCATTGATGATAAGACCGGATGCTTCGCGCGTGGCTATAGGTTTCATGCCAGTGTAAAATAAATTTTCCAGACCTCCCGACCAACCAAGAGGAAGTATCTTTGCGGTCCCGGCTTTAAACTGTTCGGCTTCTTTCGGAAAAGCCAACTCGTATGCTTCGAACAATGCGTTCCATTCAGCCTGTTGCTGCGCGCCCCTGCCCATAGCTTTGCGTAAATGTTCGAGCACCTCACCTGGCACTGTGAAAGGCTCGGGATAATCCCAACCAAGTGTTGCTTTGGCCAGGAGCGTCTCTTCTTTACCGAGCGGCTCTCCGTGTGCGTTGCTTGTTCCGGCTTTGTTCGGCGAGCCGTAACCGATAACTGTGGAACAGATGATAAGGGCGGGACGGGAAGAATCCGCCCGGGCAGCCTCCAGCGCACGGTCAACGTCGGCGACTTTCATGCCGTCTACTGGCCCAATCACATTCCATCCGTAAGCCCTGAACCGCTGTCCGACGTCTTCAGTGAAACTGATGTCCGTATTGCCCTCGATGGAGATATTGTTATCGTCATACAGGCAAATGAGCTTGCCCAGTTTGAGGGTTCCCGCAAGGGAAGCCGCTTCCGACGATACGCCTTCCATCAGGTCGCCGTCGGAACATATGGCATAGGTAAAATGATTAACGATTTCAAACCCGGGTTTGTTGTAGATTGCCGCCAAATGGCGCTCCGCGGCGGCCATTCCGACGGCGTTAGCGATACCCTGCCCGAGGGGACCGGTGGTGGCTTCTACTCCGGGAGTGACGCCGTGTTCAGGATGTCCCGGAGTACGGCTGCCCCACTGGCGGAACATCTTGAGTTCGTCGAGAGAAAGGCCGTAGCCAGTCAGAAAAAGCAAGGAATAAAGGAGCGCAGAAGCATGTCCTGCGGAAAGAATAAATCGATCGCGGTCCGCCCAGTCAGGGTGGGACGGGTTGTGCCTCAGGAAATGGTCCCAGAGCGAATATGCCATGGCGGCCATGCCCATTGGAGCGCCAGGATGGCCGGAATTGGCCTTTTCGACCGCATCGACGGCCAGGAATCGAATGGTGTTAACACAGAGTTCTTCAAAATCTTGCACCGTATCAACTCCCGCCGCTAAAGATAGCAAATTCTATCCTACCGCGAACACTTTTTCAAATTGCGCAACAGGCGCACATACTGCCTGAAAACAAGGTGCTGCAACCTGTATCCCGATGATTATTTATCAAAGCCTTTCGCCAGGACTCCCGAAAACCCCCGTTGCTCTGAAAGACGTGAACCATTCCCGAATCTCTTGATGAACGACTGACAATGGCCTACAATAACTCAACGCCGGGTTTAGGGGGAAAACCATGAATCTAGATTATCTCAAAACTTACCTTGAACTCATTAAACTGGGGAGCTTTTCGGCAGTCGCCAAGAAATTCTCCATAAGCCAGCCGGCCGTTTCATTCCAGATACAAAAACTGGAACACGACCTTGGCGCCCGGCTCATAAACCGCAACCAGAAGAAGATCACTTTGACCGACGCCGGGCGCAGGCTGCTGGAATTTGCCACGGCCGTCGACGGGGAAGAGGCTGCGCTGCTGCAGGACCTCGGCAAACTGCGCGACGAAGTCGGTGGGGAACTCCTCATAGCCGCCAGCACGACACCCGGTGAATACGTCATGCCGGTTCTGGTGGGCGAATTTCTAAACCAGAATCCTGCCGTACAAGCACGCGTCGTCATCGAGGATTCCGCCTCGGTAATTTCGGGCGTGAAAGACGGTAAATATGAAGTAGGCTTTTGCGGTTCAGCGCCTCCCAAAGGGCAGGGTTTTGAGTCCTTCAAAATGGCCGAAGACGAAATCGTCCTTATTGTCTTCCCTGAGCATCCTTTTGCCCATCAAAAACAGGTGGCCTTCACAGAAATCGAAGAGGAGCCACTGATATTCCGAGAGTCAACGTCAGGGACACAGAGGAGCATGGAAGCCCTGATGGCCAAAGAGGGGCTTAACGTCAACCGCCTGAAACCACGGCTCACCCTCGGCAGCAGCCAGGCGATCGTTTCTGCGGTAGAAGCACATGCCGGCATAGCTTTTGTTTCGAACCTTGCAATCAGGAAAAGCCTTGAGGTCGGAACGGTATGCCAGGTGCCATTAAGCGACTTGAAAATGAAACGGGATTTCTATTGTATCTTCTACACGGAAAGACTGGCGACGAGGCTGATCCAGGAATTTGTTGATTTCATCCGCGAAAAAGTGACGGTAAACTAGCGGGATATTCGCATCACGCGTCCCGATCGGTTTCCAACCGGCAGATTTCCAGTTTTCCCCATACTCCGATCCGGTCGCCGATGATGACGACTGCCCCCTTTACACCATTGATACCGCTCGCGATTTCAAGTGCTGCGGGGATATCATCTGCCGACTTGACCGCATTGCCCACTGCCGTCGCCGCCGCATCCGCCAGGGCCGCCGACGATGAAACAACTACTGCGGCATCAGCCTTTCCAAGGCTTATCGAAGGCCCCACGGTACCCGAAGAAGTACAAATGCCCAAAGGCATATCGCGGGGCATAAATCGCAATCCTACTTTTCCGGTGAGAGGAGAGGACCCTGCATAAATGGCAACCACGCGTTCCTTGGACGATCGCAGATAATTGTCCCCCCCGTTTTCAACGATAACTTCATCGGACAGTCGAGATAATTCCTGACCAACCAGCTGTGAAATAGCCCCGGCCACTGCTGCCATGGGACCAACCCCGGCTGCCGCAGCCGCACCAGCCATCTCACGGACGATCAAAGGGGCGCCTGGCTCAACCGCGACTGCCTCAAACGATGCGGCAAAAAACGGATGTAAAGAAATATACGCTTCGAGGGCCTTACGGTGTTCTTTAACAGCTTGAAAAGCGGCGTCGTAGAAGTTTGCAGTCGTGCGTATATAGAGATCGGTCTCTTTGATAATTACCGAATAGGCTACCAATTCAGGGGTGTTGACCCACAGACGGTAGTCGCGAGGCTGGAACATGGCTAAAAGTGGAATTCCATGGCCCTGGGCGGGCAGGCCTTGATGCAGAGCCCGCAAGCCACGCATCGGTTATTGTCAAAAGTCACCAGACGCGTTCTCTGGTCAAGTATAAAAGCCTTCGTGGGACAGACGCTGACGCATACCCCGCACTGGGTGCAGCGGTCTTCATTGCGCAGTACGCTGCGGCTCAGCGATTCTATCTTGACGCCTGCCGAGGTTATATATTTGATCCCGGAATCATATTTATCCTGTTCGCCGCTGAGCTCCAGCACCACGTATCCCTCCTGGTTCGGGATAATCGAGGCTTTCAGGATGTTGAAACTCAGGTCATAGTCCTTTATCAGGTTATTGATGACCGGCTGTTCTACGATTCGAGGGGGGAAATGCAAAACCAGTTTTCTTGATATCTTCATACGAATACCTCTAACGACGTTCGTTAAGCGGTTTAAATACTATCCCCGCGTCCGGGCCGGGAAGATACGCGACGGGCTCGGTTAACATAAAACGACCCGAAACGATCCAATCTTTGAGGGTAGCGGCTATCTCGACTGCCCTAGAATAACTCGAAAGGGAAGCGCAGGCGACATCTTTACCAAGAAGTTTGAATGAGCCCGTTTTAAGGTCAGCATAGCTGACCTCGGCCAGAACATCGGGTTCCCGCTGGGGATAGGTTTTAGAATAATCTACCACGGGCGCCAGAATATCGGCATCCGTAACCAGCGTTTTCTCAAGTACTTTTTCGTCCAGTATCGGGATGGGTACACCTATGCCGACAGCCAAGGTTACGCCGTACCCGAGCATACTGATGCCCACGACCCACCTGGGATTCATCTCTTTGAGGTCACCGATAACGGCCAGCGTTCCGGCGCCTCTTTTAGGAACACCATGTTCCGTTCGGGGGACAGAGGGGTTGTGCTGGGTGCCGTTCCAGGCCACGTAGCCGGTGCCCCCTCCGAGAAATATACGAGTGCCGATCCCGATCGTTTTATATTCCGGGTCGTTCAATAACGGGGAAAGCTGGCCGGCGCTGCAGAAATTTGCATTGCTCATATGCGGCTTGAGTATCCCCATATAGGTATAAATCGTTTTATCGGAAGCGTTGACGGCCACATTGTAATTCTGGTAAGCGTTGCGGGGATTGAACATGACGGCTTCGTTAACATCTTTAATATTGACGAGGGTTTCCAATTGCTTGCGCGGATAGCAATCGGTGCCGTATGCACTGGCCACCAGGCGTATATCTTTTCCGGCAACCAGTTCTTCTATTACGTGCCCGCCGCCGTAATTGAATTCACCAGGGTGGACCCTGTTACGAGGGTCGTCGTCCGGCAGTGCGTTTGCCCCTATCATAATGTCGGCTGCGGCAAAACCGGTATATGCAGGGACGTCATTCAATGAAGCCCTGCCTCCACCCAGTTTGATACGCGGCCTAGAGTGCCCGAGGTTCAGGTACACCCCCGATGAACACATGGGGCCGAAGGTGCCTGTGGTTACTACGTCTACATCCCTGGCAGTGCGAGCAAGCCCTTTTTCCCGGGCGATACCAATGATTTCTTCGGCTGTCGCCACCACGGCTTTGCCTGATTTGATTTTTTCGTTGATTTCTGCGACGGTCTTAGTCATCGGATAGCTCTCCAGATTACAGGCTGATTTGGCCTGCAAACTAATGTTTCTATGGTAGTGTCCCTGTCTATTATTGTCAAACCAGTACTAAGGTGTGTTTTTCAGGTTCCGGGATATTACTAATGAGGCATAGATATACAATATCGGACGATTATATAATCAGGTTTAGTATGGTTTAGTATGTAATTAGTATGTAAAATGTAGATAAAATCGGCCATTATTTTCGGTACAAAAAGGCCTTCTGGGGATAATAATGCTATAATATTATAACCGTGGGATACCGCAAATTAATATGAATATCTCTGAAGATTCCAACCCGGGCTCAATCCTGCTGGTGGACGATGAAGCAGTCATCCGAAAGCTGCTAAAACTCGGTTTATCATCGGGATCGTACACGATTTATGAGGCCGCCGATACGGACCAGGCCGCGATCCTTCTCCGTGAATACCCCATCAGCCTGGTATTGATGGACATCCGCATGCCGGGGAAATCCGGCGAGGTTTACCTCCCGGAAATCATAGCAAAATATCCCGATACCGCAGTCATCATGTGCACAGCCGTGAACGACGCTTCCGCGGCCATTGAATGCATGAAAAATGGTGCCTACGATTACGTTGTTAAGCCCTTTAACCTCGGCGAGGTCAATATGAGCGTGCAACGGGCACTCGAAAAACGCCGGCTCGTACTTGAAAACCGCGATTATCAAAACACGCTGGAGCAGAAGGTGACGGCACAGGCCCAAGCCATCAGAGAGTCATTCTTACATTCGATCGAAGCCCTGGCCTATGCACTTGAGGCCAAAGACGGCTACACCATCGGGCATTCCCAGCGGGTAGGCGGGATGGCGGCGATAATCGCGGAAAACATGGGGCTCTCAAAACAAACCCAGGAAAAGATTAAACTGGCCGGTTTGATACACGATATCGGTAAGATCGGTGTGACCGAACTTGTTCTTAACAAACCCGGGGTCCTGACCCCGACTGAATATACTGAGGTCAAACAACACTGCCAGATCGGGGAGCACATCCTGGCCCCCGTTGTGGACGACAGGGAGTTGATGCAGATGGTCCGCAGCCACCATGAACGCTTCGACGGAAAAGGATATCCGGACGGGATCCGCGGCAACGACATCCCGATCGGCGCCTCTATCTTGAGTGTTTGCGATGCCTTCGACGCTATGACATCAAAACGCCCGTACCGTGCTTCGATGGGAACAGGTGCAGCATTCGAGGAAATTGAACGCAGCCGAGGGCTCCAGTTCAACCCGGATGTGGTGGATGCATTCGTGCTCTCCAGAGAAGGTATGGCCTCCGTGATATCGAATACAACGCAACCCGGATTCGAGGTTTTTAAATGATAGAGATCAATGAATTGTTGAAGAGGGTTGTAACCAGCAATGCCTCAGACCTCCACCTCAGGGTCCCCAGCCCCCCGGTGCTGCGTATAGACGGAGAGCTGAAAATCCAGGAGGACCTACCCCCGTTGAGCGGCGCGGACCTCGAAGATGTGCTTGGCACAATTGCTTCGTCTGAACGCCAGAAGGCCTTTTCACAAGACCTGGAGCTTGATTTCGCTTACGGCGTTCAGGGGCTGGCCCGTTTTCGTGTCAGCGTTATGAGACAGCGCGGTACGATAAGCATTTGTTTCCGCGTAGTCCCGACCGAGGTGGCCACAATCGAGCAGTTGGGATTGCCTCAAATATGCAAGGAACTGATCATGAAACCCAGGGGTATGATACTCGTCACGGGCCCCACTGGAAGCGGTAAATCCACAACCATGGCTTCAATGCTTGATTACTTGAATGCAAACGCCGCACGCAACGTCATCACTATTGAAAATCCAATCGAATACCTGCATCGCAACCGGAAATGCCTTATCGCCCAACGCGACCTTGGAGACGACACGCTTTCGTTCGATATCGCCCTCATACACGCCTTGCGCCACGACCCCGACGTTATAGTGGTGGGGGAAATGCGAGACCTGCCAACTGTTTCGACGGCGCTTCGGGCGGCTGAAACCGGCCATCTTGTGATGGGCACACTGCACACCATCGACGCGGCTCAGACGGTGGACCGCATCATCGACATGTACCCTTCCGACCAGCAGCCCCAGATCCGGCTGCAGTTCTCTCAAACCCTGATTGCCGTTTTGTCCCAGACGCTGCTGCCGAAAGCAGTCGGACACGGACGCGTCCCCGCGTTTGAGGTCATGATTGCCAACACAGCTGTCAGAAACCTCATGCGCGACGGAAAAACATACGAACTAAACAACGTGATGCAGCTCAACGCAAACGAAGGCATGCAGACCCTCGACCAGTGCCTGGCAGGCCTGGTGCGCATGAAGAGCGTCACGCCCGAAGAAGCCCTTTCGCACAGCAGCCATCCTGACAGGCTGCAGAAACTTATCCAATTTGAATACAAAGCCCGGCCGACGATTTAATCGGTAAATCCTTGATCCAGTTATGACCAGAGACGATTTGTCGTCCAAAATAATACTGTCGCGCCTCAATACTCGCGAGATAGGACAAACTCTGGTTTACCGTACAAAGGTAAGCTCGACAATGGAAACGGCGCTCGAACAGGTCCGTCGCGATACCCCGAACGGTACAGTCGTAGTTGCAGGGGCACAGGAACATGGGAAAGGCCGATTTGACAGGGTTTGGATTTCCCCCAAGGGCGGTATTTATGTCTCCATCATACTTTATCCATCTAAAGCTGCCCTTAACTCTCTCACCATGCTTGCCAGTTTGGCAGTTCTTGATTCCATAAAAGAAGTCAGCGGGACAGTAGCATGCATTAAATGGCCGAACGACGTTCTTATCGGCGGGAAAAAGGTGTGCGGCATACTGGCTGTTTCCGGGGAGTCGCCTTCCAAGGGTACATATGCTGTAGTAGGTATCGGTGTCAATATTAACATCGAACCGGATGCATACCCGGAAATCGCGGAAACCGGAACGAGCCTAAACGCGGCGAGCGGTAAAACATTATTGCGCATTGACCTATTGTGCAGTCTTCTTGAAAATTTCGAAAGGCGATATGCGAAGATGGCTGAAGGGGAATCGCAACTCGCCGAATGGTCAGAAGCGCTGATAACACTGGGGCAACAAGTAACCGTCAAAACAACCACTCAAACGTTTGATGGGCTGGCTGAATCGGTGGACACCGAGGGGTGCTTGAGACTGAGGCTTGAAAATGGGGACCTCAAAATTATCCCCGCCGGGGACGTAACTCTGAGAACCCAGAGCTATTTCCCCGGCGTACTTTTCCCTTGAGCTATTTGGCGGGTTTTGTCTTTACTTCCGCAACCTCTTCGGTCTTGCAGGCTTCTGTTTTGTTTTTTGGAAGGAACATCGAAATGAGGTCGATCGGGACCGGGAATATCAGTGTGTTAGTCTTTTCAGTTGCGATCTCAGTCAATGTTTGCAGGTAACGCAACTGCAAGGTCACCGGTTCCTGTGCGATTATCTTGCCGGCTTCAAGTAGTTTGGCAGAGGCCTGCATCTCGCCTTCGGCATGGATTATCTTGGCCCGGCGTACGCGCTCTGCTTCAGCCTGGGCGGCCATAGAACGGCGCATACCTTCCGGCAATTCGACGTCTTTGATTTCTACGATACTGACTTTGACACCCCAGGGGTCTGTTTGTTCATCGATTATGGTTTGCAGGTTCTGGTTCAATTTTTCCCTCTGGGACAGGAGTTCGTCGAGTTCATGCTGCCCGAGCACATTGCGCAGTGTGGTCTGCGAGATTTGCGAAGTGGCCTGTATGTGGTTGATGACCTTCACCACCGAGGCTTCGGGATTGATAACGCGGAAATAAACAACGGCGCTGACCCGCACCGTAACATTATCGCGGGTGATGACATCCTGTGAGGGGACATCCAGCGTGACCACGCGAAGGTCTATCTTAACCATGCGGTCGATAAACGGGATGATCATGAAAAACCCGGGGCCTTTAGCTCCCATAAGCCTGCCCAGCCTGAAAATCACACCCCGTTCGTATTCGTTGACCACCTTGATCGACATGGACAGGATAGCGATAACAAATATGACGATAAGAACTGCAATGATTGGTGCCATTTAAGCTTACCCCCTTTTCTTTGTAACAGATAATTTCAAGCCATCAAGGGCTTCAATGATGACTTCCTCACCAGGGACGGCGCTGCCCGTGTCAAGTGTCGCTTTCCATAATTCTCCCTGGAATAACACCAGACCCTCGGGGACAAGGGAGGTTCTTACGATAGCGGTGCTGCCTTTAAACCCCTCCCGTCCAGTCACTATCCTGCGGCGTTGGGCAGTGACGACACGATTGGCAATAAATACCAGGATCGACGCCATAACGGCCACGACCCCTGCCATAAGTAACGGATTCGCACGATTGTCCGCGCCTCCCCTGAACAGGAATATCGATCCGATCGCGATAGAGATTATGCCTAATGACGTAACCAGCCCTTTCGTCCGAACAAAAGCCTCTGTAATAAAAAACCCGAGGGACAGAAGTATCAAAAAGATCCCTACGGGGTTGACGGGAAGTGAACTGAGAGCCAGGAATGCGAATATCCCTGAAATGATCCCGAACGTACTCGGCAATATCAACCCGGGCGTGAGTATCTCTATCGAGATGCCCAGTATCGAGAGCATGAACAACAAAAACGCCAGGTTCGGATTGCTCAAAGCTGTCCGCAAGCTGTCCAATTCAATCTCCATGGTAGGCTCGATTGTTCAAATTTCGGGTCAGTTTTTAAGTATAACCACATGCCACATCCGGTGCAAGATGTTGAACCTCCCGAAGCTAGTAGTGTAGAATTGTCCATCACCATCAAAAGGAACGAACAGGATTAATATATGCAGATTCAAAGATGCAAGGGATGCCGCGATCTCACCCGGGAAGAAATGCTTCGTTTCCGCAGCGTGGAAACTGCATTTCAGGATGTCTCCAGGTGTTACGGTTATTACGAGGTCCGGACCCCCACACTCGAGTACCTGCACCTCTTCACCTCGGCCGGAACGTTGACTCCCGGGATGCTGCGCCGGGTTTACTCATTCCTCGATTGGGATGGATGGAGCGGAGAACGCGTCGTTCTTAAACCTGATGCAACCATACCGGTTGTCAGGTTGTACACGGAAACCATGGGATCGGAAGCTTCTACAGCCCGCTTTTCCTATGTGACAAATTCCTTTATCTTCGAAGAAACCGGTATCAAGCCACGTGAACGCTGGCAGTGCGGCGCCGAATTGATCGGCCCTGGTTCTGCGCTGGCAGACGCCGAACTTGTAAGTTTCGCATGCGACGCCGTAAAGAAGATGGGGTTGAATCGGCTGGAGTTAAAACTCTCCCATGCCGGGTTGATACGCGGTATCCTGTCAAGCCTCGGCTTGAGCCATGCTGAACAGAACGACATCTTTGACCGCATATTGGACGGTAACATGACGGCGCTCGACTCACTCGAAGCTGAAAAGCCTCAGGCCGTGGAAGCCTTGAAACTGCTGCTGGGAACCAAGGGCACTTCGTCGGGTTTCCTTAAAAACATGCGGGCCCTGTTCGCCGCCGGCATCCCGGAGATACAGTCGTCCCTTGAAGAGTTCATAGCAACCATCGACGTGGTGGAAGCGATGGGGTTGAATTACGAGATTGATTTTACTTCGGGTAAAGGGTTCGAATATTACACCGGATTTATTTTCCGTCTATTCGCAGAAGGCGTGAACGTTGGCGGGGGCGGCCGTTATGACCGGCTCGTGGGAATGATGAGCGGCAAGGACGTTCCCGCGGGCGGGTTCGCCCTATATATCGACCGGCTTGCTGCCCTTATCAATATAGACGGCCTTTATATCGGCGTGTCCCAGCGAGTGAGCATGGATATCGAACCAGCGGTCATGAAAGATGCAACAGAAGCCGCCGATCTTTTACGTCGTGCCGGGTGCGTCGTCACTTTTGCCGCGCCGGGACAACCTGACGAAGAATGCGGATGGAAAGTTACTGTACGGAGCGGAGTCCCGAGATTTAACGTGTTCAATTGCGGCAAACGTGAAACCAGTGAATGCGAGAGCGCAATAGAAGCGTTTGCAACCATAGGTTGCGGATAGATGACCTTCAGAATAGCGCTTCCTAAGGGCAGGCTCCTTCCGCAAATTGCACCTTTGCTGGAGAAGGCCGGCTGGGGCCTTGATGATTACAATGAAAAGACCCGGGTTTACCGGCTGAAATCCAGCACCATGAGCGGACTGGCCGCAAAGATGTTCCAGGAAAAAGACATCCCCATACAGGTAGCTGTGGGAAATTACGACATCGGTATCTGCGGGTTGGACTGGTTCAGTGAACAGATGGTCAAGTTCCCGTCCAGTTCCATCGTCAAATTGCGTGAACTCGGTTTCGGAGAAGGTTCCGTGTACGCCGCCACGACCCCGGGTTCGTTCACAGGTGGGACCCTCTCTGCCAGGGGTGAAGTTGTGCGAATCGCCGGAGAATATCCCAATCTTGCCGAAGCACTTGCCTTAAGGCTGAGGCTGCGCCGTTTCGCCGTCTATCCGTTATGGGGTTCTGCGGAGGCATATCCTCCTGAAAATGCCGAGATCGTACTCCTGTCCCGCAAAGACCCCAAAGAGATAGAATCACTGGGGCTCCAATTGCTGGGCAAAATTGTAGAGTCCCGGGCTTGCCTTATAGTAAATAAAGAGAGCCTGCGTTCGAAGGACCTCTCGCCGTTGCTAGCATCGCTTAATTCCGTCATCGGGGACGCAGCCTCGATAGAATTTTTCACTAGTTCTTTACCCGGGTCAATAACCCAGGTTCAAGCCGACCTACCCCCGGCCGATCTTTCTGTGGTGAGGTTGGCACTGCCCGATGGGCACCAGCAGACTCACGTAAGGCGTATCTTGGACGCTGCGGGGATAAATATAGATGATTACCCTTCTTCAACGGGCAACCGCAGGCCGAATATTTCTCTGGACGGGTTCTTCATAAAAGTGATACGGCCTCAGGATATGCCGCTTCAAATATCTAATGGAAACTTCGACCTGGCCATAACAGGAAGGGACTGGCTGATTGATCACCATCACCAGTTTCCCCAAAGCCCGGTTGGCGAACTGCTGGATCTGAAGTACGGCAAAGTACGTATCGTTGCGGTTGTAGCCAACGAAGTCCCCGTGAACACCAGCGAAGAACTCCAGAAATTCCGTAAAAAAGCAGAGAGCCCGTGCAGGATCGCCGCCGAATATGTTAATATCGCAGATAACTATGCCAGGGTCAACCAGCTTGGCGCTTGCCGAATAATACCCACATGGGGAGCCACCGAAGCTTTCATACCAGAGGATGCCGACGTCCTTATCGAAAATACCGAAACCGGTTCAACACTCGTGAAAAATAATCTCAAGATAATAGAAACACTTTTCGAATCGACAGCATGTGTGATCGGAAATACCCGCTTGCGGGAAAACAGAATACAAGGCGAACGGATATCGGCATTTGTAGCGCGGTTGAAACAAACGATGGAAACGATGCCATGAGAATAATAAACGGATTTGATGCGGCAAAACAGGCACTATCGCGAAGAGTTACGCCGCAATCGTATGCCATTTCGGCAAACCTTGCAGCCAGCCTGAAAAAAATGTTCGACACGGAAGACCCTGCGATGGCCGTGGCGAAGATAATTGAAGAAGTGCGACTCAACGGAGATAGGGCGCTGATAGACTATGCCAGAATGATCGACCATGTAGAACTTGCGGCTATCGAGGTTTCGCCGAAAGAGATACTCGCGGCAAAGAAAAGGGTACCGCTCGAATTGTTGTCGGCTATCGAAACCGCGGCGGGCCGAATAACAGAATTCCATGATAACCAGTTCAAAGCCTTCAGTTCGGGTGTAAAAAAAATGGCCCCAGGAACCGTTGCCAGGGTGCTCGCAAAGGTGGGTTTGTACGTTCCCGGCGGCACCGCAAGCTACCCGTCTTCGGTACTGATGACCGCCATCCCCGCAAGATCTGCAGGAGTGGGCGAAATCATCGTCTGCACACCGCCCGCTAAAAACGGTAGGATCCCTGATATGACGCTGGCCGCGGCTTCGGTCGCCGGGGTAGACCGCGTGTTCACCGCCGGGGGTGCCCAGGCGATAGCCGCCATGGCCTTCGGTACCGAATCGGTACCCGCAGTAGATAAGATCTGCGGCCCCGGTAATATCTTCGTAATGCTTGCCAAGAAACATGTTTACGGGTCGGTAGATATCGATGGGTTACAGGGTCCGAGCGAAGTCGTGGTGATTGCTGATGCAAAAGCCAATGCTTCCTGGTGCGCATGCGATATGCTGGCGCAAGCGGAACATGATGGCATGGCACAGTCAATATTGATAACTACGTCAGCTGAACTTTCCTCCGCCGTGCTGAAGCAACTTGATGTGCGTTCCGGAGATCTGTCCCGTAAGGCCGTGATAAATGAATCCCTTGCCAGCCGTGGAATCATATGTGTCGTTGAAAGCATTGATCAGGCTGTAACACTTGCTAACCTCTATGCCCCGGAACATCTCTGCATCTACGCCGCAGATTCCTCTAGTATCGCGCGCGAGATAAATAGCGCCGGATGCGTATTCATGGGGACACACCCCACTGTCGTGATGGGAGACTATGTTGCAGGACCAAGTCATGCTCTGCCCACAGGCGGGACCGCCCGCTTCGCATCACCGTTGAATACTACGGATTTCGTGCGCCTCATGAATGTTGTGAACGTGGATGATCGTATGATGAACAGGTACGGACCGGTGGCGGCTATTCTGGCAGAAGCAGAGGGCCTTTCTGCCCACGCCGAAGCTGTAAGATTGCCTTGTGAATCAAGAAAAAAGTGAGGTCTTAGCATGACCAAGGATGAAAAAGGCATCGAATTGATGGCGCGGCCTGAAATGACAAGGTTCCGCGGATATTCGGCGTGCAAATCCTCGGAAACCATCTCGCAGAAGCTGGGTATCCCTGTAAATAAAGTCGTCAAATTAGACGCCAATGAAAATAACTACGGCCCTTCGCCCAAGGTGGGCAAGGCCTTGTCTTCATTGGATAGCTATCATATTTACCCAGACGCAGCTCAGACAGAACTTCGGGATATGCTTGCTAAATACGTTGGCATGCCCTGCGAACAGATCGTCGCCGGAGCTGGCAGCGACCAGTTGATCGACCTTATCATCAAGCTGTTTGCCGCGCCGGGGGAAGAAATCATCAATCTGGTACCCAGTTTTGCTATGTACCGTTTTTACGGTGAACTGAATGGCGCGACGATGGTTGAAGTGCCGAGAGATGCCGATTTTCGGGTCGATACGATTGCCGTCAAATACGCCATTACCTCAAAAACGAAACTCATTTTTTTGGCTAACCCCAACAACCCGACCGGCACGCTGACTTCCAGCCAGAACATGATTTCACTGCTGGAAACCGGACTTCCGCTTGTGGTCGACGAGGCATATTACGAATTTACCGGTGAATCGGCTGTCCCCCTAATGAAAGACTATCCGAATCTTATGGTGCTTCGGACTTTCAGTAAATGGTCGGGTCTGGCAGGACTGCGCGTCGGATACGGGATATTCCCTCCGGCCATAGCAAATTACCTCCACGGTATCCGTGACCCTTATAACGTCAACGTGGCGGCTCTCGTGGCGGTACGAGAATCCCTCAAGGACATCGATTATCTAATGGGCAACGTAAAGAAAATCGTCACTGAGCGAAGCAGGTTTGCCGATGAACTCACGAAGATCAATTGGCTAAAAGTTTATCCTTCTAAATCCAATTTCATATTGTGCGATGTGCTGGAGGGAAATGCCCGCCAACTCCAGCAAGAACTGGAAGACCAGGGTATCCTGGTACGTTATTATTCAGAACCGCGACTCATGAATTGCATCCGGTTCAGCGTCGGCAAGCCAGGCGAAGACGATATTTTAATAGACGCCCTTAAAAAGGCCGGGAGGTAGAACAAAATGCCTAACCGAACAGCTTCGATAAAACGCGAAACCAAGGAAACCAGCATCAGTCTAAAACTTAATGTGGACGGTACTGGCAAATATGAAACGACCACAGGCATACGCATGTTCGACCACCTTCTTTCACAGCTTGCGAGGCACGGTGCGTTTGATATCAGCGTTTCGGGAACCGGCGACGACCCCCATCATCTGGTGGAAGACGTTGCCATATGCCTTGGGAGGGCGTTCCTTGAAGCACTCGGAGACCGGCGGGGTATCACTCGAATGGCTGACGCCACCGTCCCTATGGACGAGGCGCTCTCAATGGTGGCCATAGATATAAGCGGGCGGGGGTACAGCGTTTTGGATCTGTCTTTCTCAGAAAATGACATGATGGGTTTTCCGAGTGATTTGATCCGGCATTTCCTTGAGACTTTTGCTTCTGAATCCCGCATGAACCTGCACGCCTGGACCGTTTACGGGACAAACGATCACCACCGCGCCGAGGCACTGTTCAAGGCGCTGGGTAAGGCACTGGACAGGGCAACACGTATCGACGAACGCAACCCTTCTGAATTGCCATCCACCAAAGAATGGATGGAAAGTTAGCAGTCATACACTTATCAAAAAATAAAGGGCGGGTTTTGAACCCGCCCTTTTTATATCCTTCGGTAAAACTATTTCAATTTTTGTCCTGTCAGTCTCTCAAACGCCGTCGCGTACCGTTTCGAAGTACTTTCTATAACGTCTGAGGGGAGCATGGGAGCGGGGGGAGCCTTGTTCCATCCCGTCGTTTCCAGCCAGTCGCGGACGGGCTGTTTATCGAAGCTGTCCTGTGCCTGACCCGGTTTGTAGCGTTCGGTATCCCAGAACCGGCTTGAATCCGGCGTTAGAAGTTCATCGATAATAATCAGATTACCATCAGCAATACCGAATTCCATCTTGGTATCTGCGATGATGAAACCGCGAGTGGCTGCACAATCCCTTGCGTAGTCGTAAACCTTCAGGCAGGTTTCTTTAAGCTTTCCTGCGAGTTCGTTCCCGAAAAGGCTGCACATCTCAGCCAGGGTCATCGGCATGTCATGGCCCGCGTCGGCTTTTGTAGTGGGGGTGAAGATAGGCTCCGGCAGCTTCTGACTTTCTACAAGGCCTTTCGGCAGGTTTACACCGCAAACGGTACCCTGCTTTTTGTACTCGGACCAGCCCGAACCGGCTAAATATCCTCTGACGACGCATTCGACGGATAACCGCTGGGCTTTTTTAACCACCATTGAGCGGTCAACGAGATAGCCGGGAAACTCCTTTTTGGAGCCTTTTGGCAGGTACTTGTTGAGGTCGGTTTTCGTGGTGACCATCTCAACAACATGGTTGGTCACGATTTGTTTGGTTTTATCGAACCAGAAGCCCGATATCTGGTTCAGTACCTTGCCCTTGTTAGGTATCCCGCAAGGGAGAATAACATCAAAGGCCGAGATACGGTCTGTTACCACGATTAAAAGGTGGTCTCCCAGAAGATATGTATCCCTAACCTTACCGCTGATGAAAGCAGGGAGATCAAGTTCAGATTTAAGCAAAACGCCGGTTTGTTGGCCCATTTTATATAGCTCCCGGGGCAAGTCTGGTTTTCTCTTCGCTACCAGGTTTCACCTTCCACTGGGTTGCGGTCAATCCCAGCCGCTGGAAAATAGTGTCGACATGTGCCAGATAATACTTGTAATCGAATATTGTTTCCAATTCCTCTTTGGAGATGCGCTTCATGAGTTCTTGGTCGGCTTCCAGCAGAGTCAGGAATTTCTTACCCGTGCGCCAACTCTCCATCGCATTTCGTTGAACAAACTTGTATGATTCCTGCCGGGAGATGCCTTTATCGATAAGCGCCAGCATGACGCGCTGGGAAAACACCAGCCCTTTTGTGAGTTCAAGGTCTTTCTTCATATTTTTGGGATATACGTTCAACCCGTTTATGACGGATGTGAAGATAGAGAGGCTGTAATCCAACAGAAGGCAGGCGTCGGGAAGGATGATACGCTCCGCGGATGAGTGGCTGATATCGCGTTCATGCCACAGGGCCACATCCTCCATAGAGGTAAGAGCGTAACCCCGCATCAGGCGGGCCATCCCGCAGACCCTTTCGCAAAGCTCGGGATTTCGCTTGTGAGGCATGGCAGAAGAACCCGTCTGCCCTTCCTGAAACGGCTCTTCTACCTCGCGTGATTCCGTTTTCTGTAGAAGCCTTATCTCTGTGGCGAATTTTTCGAGCGAAGCTGCGATTATCGCTAGTGTAGTTACGAATTGGGCATGGCGGTCGCGCTGAAGTATCTGGTTGGAGATAGGCGCGGGGGAAAGCCCGAGTTTGGCACAGGCCATTTCCTCGATTTCAGGGGGAACTGTGGCATACGTGCCGACGGCTCCGGAAATCTTGCCGAAAGCGATGACCGTGGCAGCCTCGTCAAGGCGACGCCGGTTTCTCTGAACTTCTTCCATCCACAGCGCAAGTTTAAGCCCGAAAGTTGTGGGTTCTGCGTGTATGCCATGGGTGCGCCCTATCATGATGGTGTATTTGTGTTTGATTGCAAGTACGGCGATCGCCGTTACCAGGCCCTTCAAATCCTGGCTCAGGATGCGTGATGCTTCAACCAATTGCATGCTGAGGGCCGTGTCCATCACATCATTGGAAGTGAGCCCGAGATGGATGTACCGCGAGTCGGGACCTACACTCTCCGAAATAGATCCTAGAAAAGCTGTCATGTCGTGATGGGTCTCCGCCAGTATCTCTTGCATCTTTTTCGGATTACATCGCGCAAGTTTGATCTTCGAAAGAGAAGCTTTGGGTATGCGGCCTAATTCTGCCCACGCGTCGCAGACTGCGATCTCGACATCCAGCCATTTGTTGAATTTATTATCTTCCGACCAAACGCGTTTCATTTCAGGGCGGCTGTAGCGATCTATCATCCCCGGTCTCCCTTATCCTGCGGCCATTTCAAGGCGATATTTATCATAAGCTGCGCGTATTTTATCGTGTTTCAAGCCGAGTATCTCGGCAGCCAGGAACGCGGCATTCTTTGCCCCCGCAGTACCGATGGCAACCGCTGCGACCGGGATTCCTGCCGGCATCTGCACTATGGCATAAAGCGCGTCTACACCCTTTAGTTCGCTCGAAGCGATGGGAACGCCGATGACCGGTAGGGTCGTCCAGCTGGCGAGTACGCCCGGCAGGTGGGCCGCCCCCCCCGCTGCGGCTATTATCACTTCGATGCCGCGTTCGCGGGCCCCCTGTCCGAACAGCCGGGCCTTCTCAGGTGTACGGTGTGCGGAGATAACATCTACCTGGTATTCGATCCCCAGTTTGGCAAGCGTATCCAGGCAAGGCTGAACTGCGTCGCTATCAGATTTTGAACCCATCACTACTGCTACAAGGGGCATAATTCACCTCGCAAAATATTAATAAAGTGCGATATCTTTACGGTAATGCGCGCCTTTGAAGCTGATGCGCGAAATATTATTATAAACTTTTTGCCTTGCCTGAACCAGCGATTCGCCTTTTGCCGCAACGGTAAGGACCCTGCCACCAGCGGTGACGACATCCCCGTTAGTGTCCAGTTTGGTCCCGGCATGAAAAACCACTACATCTTTATCAAGGTCACCGAGACCCGAGACCGGCAAACCTGTTTCGTAATGACCGGGGTAGCCGCCGGAGGCCATGACCACCCCGGCGCAGGGTTCTTGAGACCATTTGATATTCAGTTTTTCCAGGCGACGTTCAATAACGGCGAGAGAGATATCGGCCAGGCTAGTTTCGAGGCGAGGCATGATGACCTGCGTTTCAGGGTCACCCAGCCGGCAATTGAATTCTATGGTCTTGAGCCCGTCCGGCGTGAGCATCAAACCACCGTAAAGCACCCCTGAATATCGGGAAGCTTCGGCGTCAAGGGCTTTGATGGTCGGCCGCATTACCTCGCGCATAGCGCGTTCGCCGAGTTCATCGTTGTAGAACTCCGGCGGTGAAAAACTGCCCATCCCGCCGGTATTCGGCCCCTGGTTAGCGTCAAAAACGCGTTTGTAATCGCAGGCAGTGACGGGGCTGGAAATCGAATACCCGTCGGTAAAAGCGAAAACGCTCATCTCGCGCCCGGTGAGGTATTCCTCGATGACGACTTGTTCGCCAGAAGCCCCGAATTCTTTGTCCTGCATCATCGATTTCAAAGCCATAAGGGCCTCTTCAGCGGTTTGCGCGATGACTACCCCTTTTCCCGCGGCCAGGCCGTCGGCTTTTATTACGATTGGCGCCTCTAAAGTATTAATATACTTCGATGCCGCTTCGAACGAACTGAAAGCCCGGCTGGACGCCGTTGGAATCTTGTATTTATGCATCAGGTCTTTTGAAAATACCTTGCTGGCTTCGATACGGGAAGCAGCGCGGGTTGGGCCGAATATAGGAAGACCGGCGAACTGGAATTGGTCCACTATGCCTGCCGCCAGAGGGATTTCGGGGCCGACAAAGGTGAATGCCACTTTATTTTGTCGGGCCGCGTTAACGAGCGCCGGTATATCGGTTATCGAGATGGGCAGGTTCGAAGCTATGCCGGCAGTCCCTGCATTACCCGGTGCGACGAATATCTCTTCGACACACGGATCCTGAAGCAACTTCCAGACGATGGCATGTTCGCGGGCCCCGCTTCCGATTACAAGTATTTTCATATTCTGCCCTTTATCAATTTTATCATTAAAATACCCCCTTTTTGGAAGGGGGCAGGATAATAATTATTTATTTTCTATTTTATTGAGAGCCGATTAAAATTTACTCGAACATTATACCCGATATGACCCGTTTCCGACACCGTTTACGCTCATTCCGACATCGCCCCATATCAAAACGACACTATAAAAGAAAACGGGACCCGCCTCAGGCACAAAAACATTACATAATGTTAGCAATAATCCAGCGCGATCGCCACAAGCGGAAAAAGGGATATATTTCTTTAAATGCCGTTCGTAAACTGCCCCCGGAATTATATCGCCCGTTTGCCCATTGCGAATCGCCCGTGCCAGGCGGGGTCGTACATCTCGTAATTACCGTCCTCGCGAAGGAACAGGAAACGTTGGGCCGGGGTGACGGTCGCGTAGTGGTGGTAGGAGGGGGGCAGGTTAACGGTATGAGAAAGCATCTCCTGCCAGATATTGTCATCGGTCCAGTGCCCCGAGCGTTTCACAACGCCGAAAAGTTCCTCCGCCGAAGCTCTTCCTGCCGATTTGGCCAACGCGCCGCGCAAAGCTCCGCTGCAGGTCTCGGGCTCGAAGGTGCGCCCTTTACCCATAATGACCATAAGGAGTGCCTCCTTATTCCCACTCGATGGTGCCGGGGGGTTTGGAGGTTATATCGTAAACAACCCGGTTGACCCCGGGCACCTCGTTGACGATGCGTGAAGAGATGTTGGCTAAAAGGTCGTAAGGCAGGCGGGCCCAATCGGCGGTCATGGCATCGTTGCTGGTCACTGCGCGTATGGCGACGAGATATCCATAGGTCCGGAAATCGCCCATGACCCCCACGCTTTTTACGTCGGTAAGTATGGCGAAGCTCTGCCATAGCTGCCGGTATAGGTTGGCTTTTTTTATCTCGTTCATGACGATCCAGTCAGCCGCTTTGAGGATATCAAGTTTTTCGCGGGTTACCTCTCCGATGATGCGGATGGCCAGGCCGGGGCCGGGGAACGGCTGTCTCCAGACCATCTCTTCGGGAAGGCCGAGTTCCAGGCCGACCTGGCGGACCTCATCTTTGAAGAGGAACCGCAGGGGTTCGATAAGTTTAAGTGTCATATGCGAAGGCAGCCCGCCGACGTTGTGATGCGTTTTAATCTTGGCGGAGGCAGTGCTGGTGGAAGAGGTGCTCTCGATCACGTCGGGATACAGGGTGCCCTGGGCCAGGAAATCCGTTTTTCCCAGCTTGGCAGCCTCTTCTTCGAATACTTTAATAAATTCCGTGCCGATGGCCTTGCGCTTGGTCTCGGGGTCGGTAACGCCGGCCAGCCTACCCAGGAAGCGGTCGGTAGCCTCGACATAAATGATGTTCATATGAAGATTATTGCGGAAGACCTCCAGGGTGCGATCAGCTTCCTGTCTCCGCAGCAGGCCGTTGTTGACGAAGATGCAGGTGAGACGGTCGCCGATGGCCCTGTGTATCAGGGTTGAGACGACTGAGGAATCCACGCCGCCGGAAATCGCGCTGATGACTTTGCGGTCCCCTACCTGTTCCTTGATGCGTACCAGGCTTTCTGTGATGAAGTTTCCCATGGTCCAGTTGCCCTGGCACCGGCAAACTTTGAACACGAAATTCTTAAGTATGGTAGAACCATAGAGAGTGTGGGCCACTTCGGGATGGCACTGCAACCCGAAGATATTGTCTTCGTTCCCCATGACTGCCACAGGGGAATTTTCGGTATAAGCCAGCGACTTGAAGCCCGGGGGTATCTCTTCGATACGGTCCCCGTGGCTCATCCATACCGGCGAGGACTCGGGAAGTTCAGCAAAAAGCGGCGAATGGGTATCGCCGATGTGAAGTACGGCATGCCCGTATTCTTTCTTAAGGCCGGGGGCAACCCTGCCGCCGAGTTGTTTGGCTAACACCTGCATGCCGTAGCAGATACCCAACACGGGAACATGTTTCTCGTAGATATACGACGGCGCCATAGGTGCGTTGGGTTCATAAACGCTGGACGGCCCGCCGGAAAGGATAAAACCTTTGGGGTTGAGCGCGGCGATTTTTTCCCAGGGCGCGTCGAAGGAAACGAGTTCGCAGTATACGTGCAGTTCCCTCACCCTCCTGGCTATCAGGAGGCTGTACTGCGAACCGAAATCGATGACGATGATGGCTTCGCGTTCAGCGCCGGATACAGCGGGGCCTGCCGTGACAGGCTGGTGGCCGCCTTTTTCCTTGGCGATCTCCAGATAAGCTGAGACTTCAAGGTCCCCGCTGGTGCGGACGCGATGTGTATCTTCGGGCGGTGCCGGGCTAATATTTTCTTCCATATTTTACCGTGTAGATTAACATTATGATATACTGACGGTCAAGTAATCCGGAGAGTATTTTACGCTTGCATCCTCTGCAAAAAGCCTCGCCAGAAACAATTAAACAGGGAGTTGCCTTGCTCAAAAGCGGGCGGCCTGTGTCATTCCCGACCGACACCGTTTATGCCCTCGGAGCGCCGATAAACGATATCGAATGCGTAAGAAAAGTCTACGATATCAAACAGCGTCCGCTAAATATGGCCCTGCCAATCCTCCTCGCATCTCCGCAAGACGTCCGGCTGGTGGCTCTCGAAGTATCCGAAACCGCAGAAATCTTGATGAAAGAGTTCTGGCCCGGAGCGCTGACGCTGGTCTTCAAGAAAACACCTTTCGTCTCCGATATAGTTGCTGCAGGGGGGCAGACTGTCGCCGTCCGCGTAGCCGCCCATCAGGTTGCCATCGAGATAGTAAAACAGAGCGGCGTACCGCTGGTGGGCACCAGCGCCAACGTCCATTCCAAACCCAGCCCCGTCACGGCACTTGATGTGATGGAGCAGGTAGGCGACCGGGTCGAGCTTATCATCGACGCGGGAAGGACCCCGGGGGGCTTCGAGTCCACAATCGTGGACATGAGCACGGACAAACCGAAGATCTTACGACAGGGCGCCATTTCACGGGCCGATATCGAGAGATTCTGCCGTTTATTCTAAATAGTTATGAAAATTGCAGTCGGTTCCGACCATCGCGGTCTCAAATTAAAAGAAGATATAATCCAACTTCTGGCTGAAATCGGCCATGAAACGAGAGACATGGGAGCATTTGATACCAATAGCGTCGATTACCCCGACATCGCCCGAACCGTTTGCGTTGAAGTACTACGCGGGCAAGCCGTTTTCGGCGTCCTCATCTGCGGGACGGGCATCGGCATGAGCATCGCCGCCAACAAGGTTAAAGGGATACGCGCGGCCCTTTGCTGCAACACCTTCATGGCAGGACGGGCAAGACAGCACAATAACGCCAATATCCTGTGCCTGGGCGTCGAGACGGCTTCAGAACCGCTTGAAATAACCCGGGCTTTTCTGGCGGTGGCTTATGAAGGCGGGAGGCACCAGAACCGACTGGACAAGATAACTGAAATCGAAAAATACTGATAGAGCAACTCCTTAAGCCGCCATCCCTTCAAAAAATGAGAATGCGGCGAACATCATATAGCCCGGGAATAAATGCTATTATTTTTAATACGCCATCTATTTCGATACTGAATATAGAACTTGTCATGTACGGCTATTTAAGGACCAACCTGTTACGATATTCCCGCAAAAAAGGGGGATGATATGAAACACAGACTAAGCACGATATCATTCATAGTTTTCGTGATTTTGCTGCTTTCTTTACCTGGATGTTCCAGGTCGACTCTGACGACATCGTCCAAAACCGCGATCCCAGGGGTGCCAACCTCAAACGCGATTACTTCTTCGGCGGCAACCTCTTCACAGACAACGATCAAGACGTCTTCAATCGCTACGCCGGTTAGCACTATAACGGGCACTTACACTCACGATGAGGCCCTCAAACAAGTCCAGTATTACCAGGGTCTGGCAGATGATGCGCGGGCTACTGCCACGGACGATCTAGACAAGTCACAAAGGGAGCCATCTATGGCCAACTTCTACGTTCAGGCCTACAACGATCAGATGGCTCTCTACCAGGACTATTTACAGCAAGCAAACGACTGGAGGGCGTACGCCGCCAGTCATTGATTGAAGACTCGAAAGTTTCACTGCGTTAGCTGGCAGTCGTCTTTCCAAACTCCCCTTTCGAGATCGAAACAAATATTACCGACAAGATGCCCAAAACCCAGCCTGGGGAAAATATCGCGCAAATCCCGCCGGCAAGGGCCACTCCCCAGACCTTTCTTAAAAGAGCGAAAATCCCTCCAAGAATGGCCATCGCACCCATCACAAAGAGAAATAACCCTATTAAATGGAGCCCTGCTTGCCGTGTTGCACGGATAGCGTCATGGGCCCTGCCGAAGACAATCAATCCAAAAATCATTCCCAAAGCCCCGGAGATGATTGAGAGTATTCCAGAAGTGGTGGGTTTCCAGGTTTTGTTCATATCGTTCTCCTTTTATGTTATTGAAAAGATGATACACCTGAATTATTAACCTGAAGTAACGCAGGTGTAAACTATATGTAAATTTGTTCTCCGCACGGCGGCGAGCCACCCGTATTTTGACCAACTAGACTTTCCTGCTATAGAACATTTGTGCTATTATATATAAATGAGTGGTCAAATATTACATGCCTCGTGCCCGTGCGGTTTCTATATCGAAATCCTCCAAGGTTTCCAATCCACCGGCGCCTATCTTCTCCCCGCGGCTTGCGAAGAATGCCGTGAATTTCTCGTCCAAGACTACCATCACCCTCGATGCCCCGGTTGCGGAAAACGGCCGATATTCTTCGGTGAGATGGACCATAAATTTCTGGACTTCATCATGTTTGAGGAAAAGCACAAATTCCCACAACGGAGAAGTTACCATCCTTCGGCGTATTCCGAACGCACGCTGGCGATGCCCATGGCGGGCAACCATTATGGATGCCCGAAGTGCGGGGGGGTGAGTTTGGTGTTCAGCTATGATGGGTTCTGGAAATAGAAAGCTGATCTTTTGAACATACCGGTTTTTATTCGACCGAATGACATTTATCACATATGCGTCCCGGATCGTCACGTATCATTATTTGTAGTGATAGGATTTTAATCAAGAATGCTCGAATAATTATATGATCGAGTTCAACCTCAGGATTGAACGGGAAAGTAAAACTGTCGGTGCGATGATTGGCATTTATTGCCACAAGCATCATGGTGCACGTGAAATACTTTGCACTGAATGTTCCAGTCTGAAAGAATATGCCGATCTTCGTCTTGAGAAGTGCCCTTTTCAAGAAGGTAAAACCACGTGCGCCAAATGCCCGGTGCATTGTTATAATCCGATAAGTCGACAGAAGATAAGAAAAATCATGCGCTACGCAGGCCCCCGTATGTTATACAAGCATCCGCTGGCGGCAATTGCCCATCTGTTGGACGGGCGCAGGCAAAATCCGATAAATTCGAATAGAAAAACAATCAAAGAATGAAATAGGGATGGTGGGGTTTAAGATGACCGGCAAGTGTACAGGTCAAGATTTCCGCAATCTGCGTGTCTTGCTCCATAAATGCCCAAATTGCACCGCGGAAGTTGAAGTCTTTTCCGACGAGATGAAAACAAAATGCCAGAAGTGCGGAGAGCCGGTTTACCGCGATAAAATACCCTCATGCATGGACTGGTGCGCTTCAGGCACATCAGTGTTTGGGGGAGACAAGATGGAAGGAACTCCATGGAGTCTGACGTTTGCTTCACTGTCATTTTGTTCTGAAATAGTCTTGAAATACAACGATGTAAAAGAGGTGAGAGATGGAACAGCCGTTTGATCTTATACATGCAGTTGAATACCAGAAAGATGCGGTTGTCAGCAGAACCCTACTCGACGCAAAAGCCGGTACGGTGACGTTGTTTGCTTTCGATGCCGGGCAGGGATTGAGCGAGCATACGGCCCCGTTCGATGCGATGGTCCAGGTGCTTGACGGGGAGACTGAAGTGACTATCCATGGCGAGACCGTCATGGTCAAACAAGGGGAAATGATTGTGATGCCTGCAGGGAAGCCGCATGCTTTACGTGCCATAAAACGATTTAAGATGCTATTGGTGATGATCAAATCCTAAGGCATCATTGGGATTCTTGGTAGCAACCAGCGCAACACTTGCAACGAAGCTAGTGCTTGATATATAAATTGGACGTGATAAATTATAAGGATTTCGAAAATATAGATATTAGGGTTGGCGAAATCATTAAAGCAGAGGATTTTCCTCAAGCCCGCAAAGCTGCGTACAGGCTGATAATAGATTTTGGAACAGGATTGGGCATTAAAAAATCGTCTGCACAAATTACGAAACACTACACCAAAGAAGAACTGGTCGGAAAGTCCGTGATCGCGGTTGTGAATTTCCCGCCTAAGCAAATTGGGCCATTTATCTCAGAAGTATTGATATTGGGTTTGCCGGATGGGAAAGGTGATATAGTCCTGTTGTCTCCAACAAAGAAAGTCCCACTTGGCGGAAAAGTATTCTAGAACACAGTGCCCATAAATAAACCTAAGATTATCTATTTTGCTAACCCGTTATCCCTATTACCACCTTCATCCCCCTGATGCACCTTCAGGCTATCCTCAAACTTCACACTCCGGTATACCTCACCACCATATCCAACGTCTCCCATCGCCCCAATCTCACAATATGCTCTACGTCCACCCCTTTCCTATGCAAATTCGAGGCAAACTTCCTCCTGAACGTATGCAACTCCAAACAATTTGCACCTGGCAAACTAAACCAAATTCCAACTTAAACTTGAGTGATTTTATCTGAGCCCCCGAATACGTGGCCCAAAAGGATTGTTGCGATCGGTGCAATTTGATAAAGT
>Ga0114951_10001452_pt1 | contig 29226 bp, 17 predicted proteins | sample AM7aDNAmetaG_FD_88677 | JGI IMG/M metagenome (GOLD analysis project Ga0114951, IMG submission 88677) | Freshwater microbial communities from Finland to study Microbial Dark Matter (Phase II) - AM7a DNA metaG | ecosystem: Environmental > Aquatic > Freshwater > Lake | place: Finland: Lake Alinen... | reverse complement strand
TCCCGCGACCACATTCTGCGGGGCAAAATCGCCGCCCATGGCATCAACGGCAATCCTCATCGCCGAATCAATTAGGCGGCGTTAACGGAGACAGCCTGTTTACCTTTGTAAAATCCGCAGGCCGGACACACCCGATGCGGCAACACCCGGGCGCCACATTGTGCACACAGCGATAGTTCCGGCGCGATCGGCCGGTTCGCGGCCTTGCGCGTGCGCAGGCGCATCTTGGACATACGTCGTTTTGGAACGCCCATAAAAAACCCCTTACTTAAGTTTAATCTGATCCAGGGTCTGCCAGCGCAGGTCACCCCGTGACAGGTTGCACTGACAAACACCTTCGTTTAAATCCTTGCCACAAACCGGGCACAAACCTTGGCAGTCAATCTGACAAAGCGCTCGTTGTGGAAGTTCCAAGATAATATCCTCACGGAGGTTATCCGTCAAGTCCACGAAGTCCTCCCCCTGTAACTCGCGGTGGACGACAAACTCCTTCACGGTGATCGAGTGCTGAAAAGATTTCAGGCACCGGCTGCAGTGCAACGTCACCGGTGTGGCCAGGGTGCCGGCCACCAGGACCGCGTTATTTTGGATTTGGACGTGGACCCGGTACTCGACATCGTGCGCAAACGTAACGACCGGGTCGGCGAAGTCCATGATTGTCGCCGGTTCGCTGCCCTGCAAATCCTCCCCGTCGACTGGAATGTTTTTTACGTTAATTTTCATCGAAGCCCCTCCTGCGGAATCCGGCTCAGCGCGTGGCGAGTTTCGCTTGCAATGCCTTTTTGACAACGGCCGGAACGAAATCGCTCACATTGCCGCCCAACAGTGCGATCTCTTTCACCAGCCGGGAACTGATAAATGTGTATTTATCCTTCGGCATCAAAAAAATTGTTTCCACGTTGGGGGCCAGGCGGCGGTTCATCAGGGCCATTTGAAATTCGTATTCGAAATCCGAGACTGCCCGCAGGCCCCGGACGAGCACGCGGGCCTTCTTCCGCTGGGCGTATTTGACGAGCAAGCCATCAAACTCGTCCACTGTGACGCCGCGGATGCCCTTGACCGCCGCGCGCGTGAGGGCGACGCGTTCCGGTGTTGTAAAGAGTGGATGTTTTTCCGCATTGGGGGCGACGCCCACGATGACCTGGTCAAACATGCTCAAGGCGCGCTGGAGCACGTCGAGGTGGCCATTGGTAATCGGATCAAAACTGCCCGGATAAATTGCGACTGTTTTCATAAAACCTGCCGTTACCGGTCACGATAAGCTCGCGGGCAGGTAACTGCAATCTTTTCTGCCGGTCCGACATATTGATTGAATCGGAGTCCAAGTCGTCGCACAGTCGAGGGATTATGTGTGGCCGGTTTACATTGACCACGGACCTGCGGGAGGTGGCGGAACGTTTTTGCGTTGCACCGTCGGCCCCGGCTGACTTCAAGCCGCGTTTCAACATCGCTCCGAGTCAGTCGGTCATCGTCATTGGTGATGACGGCCGGCGGTCGATGCAGTCGATGCAGTGGGGGTTGATTCCCCATTGGGCGAAAGATCCGGCCCTGGGGAACCGGCTGATCAATGCGCGGTCAGAAACTTTGGCAGAAAAACCCTCGTTTTGTGAGGCGCTGAAAAAACGGCGCTGTCTGATTCCGGCGGATGGGTTTTACGAATGGCGAAAGGTTGGCAAGGCGAAGCAACCCGTCCGGATTGTTTTGAAATCGCGGGCGCCCTTTGGATTGGCGGGGTTGTGGGACCGGTGGATCTCACTTGAAAAAAAGGAAATCCTCACGTGCACCATCATCACCACCGCAGCGAACGAGTTGATCCAGGAATTTCATGATCGGATGCCGGCCCTCCTGCAGCGGGAAGATGAAGCCCGATGGCTGGATCCGGCGCAGACCGATCCGCTGCAATTGTTGCCGTTGTTGAAGCCGTATCCGAGCGAGTTAATGGAATATTATCCCGTCAGTCGGCAGGTCAACTCGCCCCGGGTGGATGAGCCGGGGAATATTGAGCCACTGGTCGACGGTCGCATGCCGTGATTCAGGGCGGTACGATTGTCCATGCCATGACTGTGTCGGGATTGGTACCCGGAGCTAGTCTTCCAGGAAATAACCTTCTTCGCCGTGCTCGTGGATGTCGAGGCCCTGGTCTTCGATTTCCACCGTCGGACGCAGGCCGATCCAATGTTTGAGCGCCAACCCGATCACGAGCGTTGCCCCCACTGATAATCCCAACGTGATGCCCATGGCCGCCAGTTGGTGCTGCCACAAATTGTGGCCGACGATTTCTTTCAGGTTGGTCGCGAGATTTGGGTTCGCAGCGGTGGTGGCGAGGAACCCGGTCAGCAGCGTGCCCACGGTGCCGCCCACGGCATGGACGCCGAACGTGTCGAGCGAGTCATCATATTTGAATTTCGCCTTGAGTTTGTTGCAGGCGTAGAACGTGGTAATCCCGGCCAGCAAGCCAATCAGCATCGCGCCATTGGCCGTCACGAATCCGCTGGCCGGCGTGATGGTGGCCAGCCCGGCCACTGCGCCCGAGCACATGCCGAGCACGCTGGATTTGCCTTTCACGCATTGTTCGAGCACGCCCCACACGCACAAACCGACCACCGCTGCCAGCGTCGTGGCCACAAACGCGTTCGCCGAAACCATGTCGGCCGCCACCGCGCTGCCGGCGTTGAAGCCGTACCAACCGACCCAGAGCAGGCCGGTGCCGACCATGCACAACACCATGCTGTGCGGGGCCATGTTTTGTTTGCCGAACCCGATCCGCTTGCCCAGCAACAGGCACAACACCAGGGCCGACCAGCCACTCGACATGTGGACGACCATGCCGCCCGCGAAATCGATCGCCTTGATTTTGGCGTGGGGATTGCCGAGGCCGTTCATCCAACCATCCGCGCTCCAGATCATGTGCGCCAAGGGGAAGTACACCACCAACATCCAGAGGGCGCTGAAGAGCATGACCACCTTGAACTTGATGCGCTCCGCGATCGCGCCGATGATCAACGCCGGAGTAATGATCGCGAACATCATCTGGTACATCGCAAACACATTGTGGGAGACCCAGTTTGCGTAGTGGGTATTGGGCGAGGCGTCCACGCCCCGCAAAAATGCAAATTGAAATCCACCGAGAAATGGCGAGCCAGGCGCGAAGGAGAAACTGTAGCCCACGGCCCACCACAACACCGCCACCAGCCCGGCCAGACCGAGGCACTGGCCGAGAATCGACAGCACATTTTTGCGCCGGACCAATCCGCCGTAAAATAGCGCCAGCCCCGGCAGCGTCATGAAGAGCACCAGGGCCGTCGAGACCATCATCCAGCCGTTATGGCCCGGCCCCGGCCCGGCCACGTTCGACACCGCGCTTACCCGCGCGGAGTTATTCATGTACGCTTCGAGGTCCGCCACCCGCTGTTCGAGGGTGGGTTCAGCCGCGGACACGAGGGTCGCCGCCAACAAAGCGCTGCCCAATATAAATACACGAATCCCTTGTTGCATAATTGAAGACTCCTCCGGCTTGATTGTTAATTACACGAACCCGCGCTGAAAACGAGTTCGCGAATGGAACGGCAAGGTTATGCCAGCTAACCATGGTTGAGGCAAGCGCTTCTTCCAAGGGGAGGTCTTTGGATCTGGCCAAAAACAACGCGCCGGTCTGAAAAATCAGACCGGCGCGTTACCGATTCGAAAACCAGCGGGGATTAGCGGGCTGGTGTCGCGGCTGGCGGAGTCGCGGGAGCGGCCGGTTGAGCGGCCCGCTGCGCTTGCTGCGCCTGCTGCATCATCGTTGAAAAAACTTGCTGCCAGGTTTCCGGAGGATACGTGATCCGGGGGATATCGCTCCAGAATCCGTTGAAAGCCGGCGTGCCAGGCGTCGGTGGCCGATAAATCCACGTGCCGCCATCGCGTGAATCGAGCAGAAACAATACCGTTCCAGCGGTGCCTTCATTGCCAACCACGATCTGGTAGCGACTATTCTCCGCGCGCGCCGCTGGCTGCGCAGCGGCCGGAGCGGCTGCCGGAGCGGGAGCTTGCTGGCAGGAAACACCAGTCAATACTGTGGCGACTACACAACTCAAAAAACCTTGTTTCAGTCGATTGGTCATTCGGATCCTTTCGGGGTTTAGATTCTAAGTTAGACACCAGTAGCAGTTACATGATTCAGAGTCAAGCCGTGATTGTGATCCGTTTCTTTTCCGCACCGCCGACTGGACGCGGCTGGGCGAGTTTGTTTAACTCAATCCGGATTAGTTGGTGATGGTGATCGTCAATATCTGAGTAGCGGGTTGCTTCTTGGCATCGGTCACCTTGACTGTGAAACTTGCGGGCGTCGCTGTCATCTTGCTCGGCTTGCCGGAGATCACGCCGGTGGTGGATTTCAATGACAAGCCGGCTGGTAACTTGCTGCCCGTTGCCAGCGACCATTTATAGGGTGCCACACCGCCCGTAGCGACAAGCGTAACCGGTCCGTAGGCCACTTTGGCCTTGCCATCCGTCAGGCTGGTGGTGGTAATCGCCAGCGGTGGCGGCGGGATGATGGTGATCGTCGCGGCGGCCACGGCACTATCTGGCAGCTTGGCCTTGAAAGCCTTTGCTTGGATCGTTAGCGTGTTGGTAACGGTGATGCCGGTTTTCTTGTAGAGCGTGGACTTGCTCGTGGGTTCTGTGCCGTCGATCGTGTAACGAATCGTTGCCCCGACCGTTGTGCAACTGAGTGTCACTTTTACCGAATTCGTAAACGCCCCGCTATCCGGCGTGATGGTCGGTGTGGCAATCTGTAGCGAAGCAATCCCTGTGCCGGAAGCAGCGAGGGTGCCAGTCCCGCTGGTCGCGTCGCTGGCCACGGTCACCGTGCCGCTGTAACTGACGACCGCGACCGGTGCGAATGTCACTGTCACATCGTGGGAGCTGCCGGCGGGAATGGTGCCGCTCCAGGCCCCGCTGAACCCGGTGGGATAGCTGATGCTGGTGACCGTCAACGTTGTGTTGCCGGTATTATGGATTGTCAATGTGGCGGTGGTAGTGCTCCCCGTTGTCGCGTTGCCGAAAGCCAAACTGCCGGTGAACCCAATGATCTTGGTTGCGACCACGGGAGCGACTCCTGCACCGGAAGCGGCGAGGGTGCCAGTCCCGCTGGTCGCGTCGCTGCTCACGGTCACCGTGCCGCTGTAACTGACGACCGCGACCGGTGCGAATGTCACTGTCACATCGTGGGAGCTGCCGGCGGGAATGGTGCCGCTCCAGGCCCCGCTGAACCCGGTCGGATAGCTGATGCTGGTGACCGTCAACGTTGTGTTGCCGGTATTGTGGAGGGTGAGCGTGGCGGTCGCCGTCGTGCCGTTGGTAACATTCCCAAAAGCCAGATTGCCACTCAAGCCAATGATCTTGGTGGACGTGCCGCCGCCGGAAACTGCCAATTTGAAGATGACGCCGGAATTGACGTTACCCGTCGTCGTCAGCCCATAGAGGGTGGAGCCGATCAGGCGGACCCAATCAATGGTGGTAAATCCGTCGCCAGCACCAGCCGGGAAATTATGCAGGACCTGATAGTTGCTCCCATCCGTTCCAACCGAGAATACGGAACCGCTGCGGCTGGTCCCGCCGAACTCAGTGGATCCATAGAGTGTGGAACCGCTGAGGTCGACCAGGCCCGGATCCACCGGTGCGGGCTCGGTAAAGCTGTGCAAAATAGCATAGCTGCCCCCATCCTGATTGATTTTGAACAAGATACCGGCATTATTCACGCCCCCCGAAGCGCACGAGCCGTAGAAAGTGGATCCGGCGATTGGCAGCAGGTACGAGGGCATAATGCCATCCGTGGCGGTGGCCCCGAAATTGTAGAGGATCTGGTAGCCACTTCCCGAAGTGCTAATTTTGTAGACGGTCCCCGCTTGATGGCTTCCGCCGTAGGGGGTCACGCCAGTGAGGGTCGACCCGTTGAGCTCGAATGCAATCGGCATGGTGCCATCCCCCGTGACACTGCCAAAATTGTGGAGGATCTGATAGTTGCTCCCATCGGTTCCGAGTGAGTACAGCGTGCCACTCCCGAGATTGGTCGGATAGACGAATGGCTGGCCATTAAACCCACCCTCCGGGGTTGCGCCGTAGATGGTCGATCCGCTGACGACAAAAGTTCCCACGCCATACCCATCATTCTCGATGCTGCCGAAGGTGTGTAGGATTTGGTAGACACTCCCGGCCGTGTTGAATTTGAAAATTGTGCCGCTCGTGCTGCCGATGCCGGCCATGGTCAAGCCGTAGAGGGTTGTGCCGCTGAGCTGCAAGCCGATCGGATTGGCACCGTCGGCCAGCGTCCCGCCAAAGTTATGCAGGACTTGGTACCCGCTCCCATCTGTCCCGATTGAGTACAGCGTGCCGTTGCTGCTACTCCCGCCGTACATGGTCAAACCGTAGAGGGTCGAACCGATCAGTTGCAAGCCGTTCGGGATGGTGCCCGCATGATAATAAACACTATCAAACGGACTGCCGCCCGTAAAATGATGCAGAATCGTGTAGCCGGTGCCGTCCGTGCCAATTTTGTAGACAGTGCCGGCATTGTTGTTCCCGCCGAATTGGCTCACGCCATAGATGATCGAGTTGGTGATCAGCAGGGAGCCCCCGTCTGCTCCGTCCGTTGTCGGCCCACTAAAGGCGTGCAGGATCGTATACGTTTGGGCCTGCGTGCCGGCGCTGCTTGCCAACAGCCCCACGATCAGCGCCCAGGCTGCCACACCGCGACGGAGTGACGGAGCCGTCCACCGGGCAGTCGCTTGGAAAGCGGTGGTTAGAATTGCACAATTGTTGTGTTTGGTTTTCATCTGATTCATTCCCATTCTTGGTATGTGACAATCCGATTAAAGATGGTCTTCGCGCCCGGACGACCAGCGCCGATATTAGTTCACGCCCATCCCGCGTCAAGAAATAAACCGGTCGATTACCGGTTCAGCCATTATTTCGCCGCGCCGGTTTTGTTCAACGTTGCGATATAATGCAACTGCGGCTCCGCCGCAAACGCTTCCGCACCAATCACCACCGCCACCGGCACGGTCACGCTGACCCCCGGACTCTTGTGCGTCGCGTTGTCCAGGCCGGAGTGGGCCCACTGACCTTGCCATGAGCCTTTGCTCAGAGCTATGGTCGCCGCCCAGTAACCCGCCTTGGTCTTGGTCGGCTTTGTGTAAACCAGCCGCCAGGTCCCGACCGCACTCACGCTGCGGCCTTTAGTATCGAGCGTGAAAGGAATTTGCGCATTGCCGATGTCCACCAGCACTGTGGCGCCGGTGAGTTGGGTCAAATTCGTGATGCCGGGCAGGGCCAGTGTGACGTTGAGCGTGCCACTGTCAGCATTGGCCTTGCTGAAGCTCACCCCCAGTTGCAGTTTCGTGATCGGCAACAGGCACGCCGCGCTCACGTTGAGATTGCTGCTGATCGCCACCTGCGCGTTGCTGACGGTCACGCTCGCGGTATACGGCCCGCAGTTGGCACCATACACGTGCGTTGCCACCGCGACAGCCGACCAGGCACTGGTCTGTCCGTCGCCGAAGTTCCACCGATACCGCAGCAGACTTTCGTCGACCGGGTCCATGGCGCCGACTGTGAAAACATTCGTCTCCCCAACCGCCACCACAAATTGGTTGCTAAGGACCAACAAGGCATTCGTGATCACCGGCGCCGCAACGATGACCGGGGCGGCCCCCGTAAACACGCTCGCGAAGTTTGCCGTATAGGTGGCGCCGCCGAGAGGGATCACGATCGTGCGCGGGAGGTTGGTATTGCTGTCGGCCCAACCGGTAAAGCGCCAGTACTGGTTGGCGCTCGCGGCGATCTGCACATTGGTGCCGACCAGATAGGTCCCGCCGCCGGTCACAGTGCCGGCGTTGGCCGGACTGGCTTGCACTGTGATCGTTGCTGTTGCGGCTGCCTGAGAGACTGTAAAAAATTGTCCTTGCACCGTGAGGGTCCCGCTCCGCGGCGTGCCCGCCGGATTCGCATCCACGGTGAAGCTCACCGGCCCGCTCCCGATCCCGCTGCCGGCATGGAGCCAGCCGGAATCACTGTTCGCCGTCCACGCACAACCGTTCCCCGCCGTTAGATACACACTGCCACTGCCGGCGCTCGCGGCGACGTTTGTGCTGGTGCCCATCAGGGCGTAGCTGCCGGTCCCGGCGGCCTGCCGCACGGTAAACGGCTGCGTGCCAATGGTGAGAGTCCCGACCCGATTGGTGCAGTTCGCCGTGTTGGCGGCAAACGCGTAACTGACCGTCCCATTGCCGGACCCACTGGCACCACCGGTAATCGTCAGCCAACTGACATTGTTGGTGACCGTCCAAGTGCAACCGATCCCCGCCGTGACCGTCACACTGCCACTGCCGGCGCTGGCGGCGACATTCGTGCTGGTTGTGGCCACGGCGAAACTGCCGTTCCCACTGGCTTGCGTCACGGTTAAAGTCTGGCTGCCGATGCTCGGCCCACCAATGGTGAGGGTCCCGACCCGATTGGTGCAGTTCGCCGTGTTGGCGGCAATCGAGTAACTGATGGTCCCGTTGCCGGACCCGCTGGCGCCCCCCGTGATCGTCAGCCAACTGGCATTGTTGGTCGTCGTCCAAGTGCAACCGACTCCCGCCGTGATCGTCAAATGGCCAGTGCCAGCGCCCGCGCCACTATTCGTGCTGGTCGCCGACACGGAAAAACTACCGAGCCCGGCGGCTTGCGTGACAGTAAAGGTCTGGCCACCGATAATCAAAGCTCCCACTCGGCTGGTGCAGTTGGATGTGTTGTCGGCAACCGTGTAGCTGACGGTCCCATTGCCGGACCCACTGCGGCTGCTGGTAATCGTGAGCCAATTGACATTGTTGGTCGCGGTCCACGCGCAACCATTCTCGGCCGTGATCGCCACGCTGCCACTGCCGGCGCCCATATCGACGTTCGTGCTCGCCATCGCTAACCCATAGTCACAGGCCGCAAAATTGGCGATGTCGGTTTCCACACCGGACGCCACGGTCACGGTGTCGGGATCATCCGTATGACTATTACTCCAGCCGGTAAAATACCAGCCGTTGGTCGGCGTCGCGGTAATTTGCACGTTGGTGCCGATCAGATAGCTGCCGCTCCCGCTGACAGTTCCGCCATTGGTTGGATTGGCCAGGACCGTGAGGATCGCATCGGGTGCGCCATCCCAGACGGCGGTGGGGCGACCGCCAAGCGTGGTGCCAAAACCCGTCGCTCCCGCCAGGTAATAGTTGGTCAGGATGTTATCGTAATAATATATAGACTGGCCAATGCGCGCTGGCGCAGTGGCGCCCAAAAAATAGACGCCACGCAGGTGGGTGCAATCATAGAACGCATTTTGGCCAAGGCTGGTGACGCTGGCCGGGATCGTGACATTGGCCAGTTGATAGCAATACTGGAATGTGCCATCCGGGATGCTGGTGGTGTTCGCAAGAATGTTAACGCTGGCCAGGTTATAGCATTCATCGAAAGCATAGCTGCCAATGGTAGTGACGCTGGCGGGGATTGTAATGTTGGTCAGGTTGGCGCAATTCACGAACGCTTGGTAGCTGATGTTGGTGACACTGTTGGGGATCGTGTAGCTGCCGGCTTTGCCGGTCGGAAATTGAATCAGTGTTCGTTGATTCTTATCAAACAAGACGCCCTCCAAACTGCTATAGGCGAGATTAATTGAATCCACTGTGAATGCAGTTACATTCACAAGATAGTTGAACGCATAGCTGCCGATGCTGGTGACGCTGGCGGGGATGAAAACATTCGTCAGGCTTCGGCAGGACTGAAACGCGCTGTTTCCAATTGTGACAACGTTCGCGGAAATCGTCACATTGCTCAGGCCGGAGCAGTCTTGGAATGCCGAGTTGCTGATGTTCGTGACGGTGCTGGGGATGGTGTAGCTGCCGACCTTGCCGGTCGGATATTGGAGGAGCGAGATTTGATTTTTGTCAAACAAGACGCCATCCCGGCTGCAATAGGCGGGATTGCTGGGATCCACCATGATGTTGGTCAGGTTGTAACAATCGCCGAATGCCCAGTTGTCGATAAAGGTGGTGCTGGCAGGAATCGTCACATTGGTCAGACCGGTATCTTCGAATGCTCCATTGCCGATGCTGACGACGGTATTGGGGATCGAGACGCTGGCCAAGTTATTGCAAGACGAAAATGCGTACTGGCTGATATTGGAGACGCCGGCGGAAATCGTCACATTGCTCAGGTCATAACAGTTTTCAAAGGCCGAATTTCCGATATTGGTGACACTGCCAGGGACTGTGTAGTTCCCGACCTTGCCGACCGGATATTGGACGAGTGTGGTCTGATTTTTGTCAAACAGAACCCCCGCCAGACTGCTATAGGCGGGATTGTTTGTCTCCACCGTGATCGTGGTGAGGCTTTGACAACCCCCGAAGACCCAGATGTCGATCAAGGTGGTGCTGGCGGGAATCGTCACATTGGTCAAGGCGGTATAGGCGAAAGCGCCATACCCGATACTAACGACGGTATTTGGAATCGTCAGACTGACCAGATTGCCGCAATCATGAAACGCGTACTGGCTGAGATTGGAGACACCCGCGGACATTATCACGTTGCTCAGGCCATAACATTCTTCAAAGGCCTGATACCCGATATTGAGGATGCTGCCGGGGATCGTGACGTTGGTCAGACTCCGATTCCCTTCGAATGCATAGTCCCCAATCGAGGTGACCGGCAAACCATTGATCACATTGGTGATTGCCAGCACGCCGCCGGGACCGGTGTAGCCGGTAATCGTGATGGCGCCGTTATTGGTCGTGTAATTGTATTGGGCGTGCACCGCCCCGGCCAGGAAAAGCAATCCGGCCGCCAGCATGAGCCAAGTGCGGCTGTGAAAGAGCGGCGGGTGACTACGCCGGGCGGGTGATTGGTGGGTAGTTGCCAGAGCTTCGCCATGTTGTGCTTTCATAATCCTCGTCTCCACTCGTGCTTGAGTTTTTTCCGCGCCACTCGAACGTCAGCGTGCCAGTCAGAATAACGAATGGCAAGAAAAAACCACCGGCAAAAGGCGAGGGGCATTCAAAGTTGAATGTTCAACATTCGATTCTGCTGAAAAACCCTGCGGACCCGCTAAAGCGTGAACAACGAACGCTCGGTTTCTTCGAGATTCCGTGTGGGTGTCCAGCCTTCAGGCTGCGTCGATGGGGAGTCGGGGTTTTTCAGCAGAATCTACTTTCAGGTGTTGCCCTTCGTCCCGCTACTTCGCCGTGCCGGTCTTGTGGACGGTTGCCGTGTAATGCAGGGTCCGCTCCGCCGCAAACGCTTCCGCACCAATCACCACCACCACCGGCACGGTTACGCTGACCCCCGGACTCTTATGCGTCGCATTGTCCAAGCCGTACTGGGCCCACTGACCTTGCCACGAGCCTTTGCTCAGGGCAAGGGTCGCTGTCCAATACCCCTGTTTTGTTTTGGTCGCCTTCGTGTACGCCAGCCGACACGTCCCCAACCCGCTCGCGCCCCGCCCTTTCCCGTCCAGCGCAAACGGCGCTTGCGCGTTGCCCACGTCCACAACCACCACCACCCCAGTCAGTTGGTTGACATTCGTAATACCGGGCAGAACCAACTTGCCAGTCACCGCACATTTGTCGAGGTTGGTCTTGATAAAACTCAGGCCGACTTGCAACTTCGTCAGCGTCAATTGGCACGCCGCGCTCACCGTCAGATTGCTGCTGATTGCCGACTGGTCATTGCTGACCGTCACGCTGGCCGTGTACGACCCACAGTTGTTCGTGGCGTAAATATGCATCACCCCGGCAGCGGCCGACCAAGCACTGGTCGCCCCATCACCAAAGCGCCATTGGTACCGCAGCCGGTTGTTATCGACCGGGTCGGCGGCGCTGACTGTGAACCCATTCGTCTCCCCCGCCACAACCACAAATTGTTTGCCGATGACCAAGAGCGCATTCGTGATGACCGGCGGGGTCAGGAAGACCGGGGCTCCACCGGAAAACACGATCGCGAAGTTGGCCGTGTAGGTGGCCCCGCCCACTGGAACGCTGATTGTGCGCAGGGCATTGGCCCCGCCATCACTCCAGCCGGTGAAGCTCCAGCCGCTCTTCGCCACCGCTGAAATCTGGACATTGGTGCCGACTGTGTAAGTCCCACTCCCACTGACCGTGCCACCATTGCTCGGATTGGCTTGGACCGTGACGGAAACGGTCTGGCGCTGAAAATTCGCCGTATACGTTCCGCCACCCGCCGGGACACTAATCATTCGTGTGGCATTCGTATTGCCATCGCTCCAACTGGTGAAGCGCCAGCCGCTGTTCGCCGTCGCGATAATCTGCACACTGGCGCCAACGACCTGCGGACCGCCGCCACTGACCGTCCCACCGTTGGCGGGATTGGCAAAGACACCAATCGTCGCCACCGGCACATAGAGCGCCGTGTAGGTGATATTGGTCAGGGGCACGGGAACCAAGCGGGTGATATTGGTGTCGCCATCGCTCCAGCCGGTGAAGCTCCAGCCGCTATTCACCGTCTCCGAAATCTGAAGATTGGTGCCGACAAAGGCTGTGCCGCCGCCGCTGACACTGCCGCCGTTGGCCGGATCCGCCTGCACACTCACGGTGGCCTGCTCCCGCACGAAGCTCGCCGTGAACGTGAGGTTGGTCAGTGGCACGGAGACCACCCGCGCCGTGTTGGTGTTGCCATCGTCCCAGCCGGTGAATGTCCACCCATCGTTCGCCGTCGCGGCAATCTGCAGGTTGGTGCCGGCGGTGTACAACCCACTTCCGCTGGCACTGCCGCCGTCCGCCGGACTGGCCTGCACACTAATGATCGCGGTTAGCGGTTGGCCACTGGGCGTGCCACGGGTAATGCGGTTATTCCCACTATCGGCGACGTAAAGAATCCCGGCGCTGTCCGCCACGATGCCATAGGGATCGGCAAAGAGGGCGGCACTGCCGGTTCCATCCGCCCCTCCCATCACGCTGGCCGTTCCACCGATCGTCGTGACCACCCAATTCGTACCGGTTGGCGTCAGTTTGCGAATCGTATGGTTGCTGGTATCCGACACGAACACGGTGCCATCGGCAGCCACGGTCACGCCTTGTGGATAATTGAATCGGGCCGTGTTATTCGTGCCATCCGTGCTGCCCGAGTTTCCCGCACTACCGGCCAAAGTCATCACCACCCAATTCGTGCCCACCGGCGTTAGTTGTCGAACAGTATTATTTTCGTAATCGGCCACATAGATTTTGCCGTTGGCATCCACCGCCACGCCGGCGGGATACTGAAAGCGAGCCGCGCTATTCGTGCCATCGGAATTACCTGGGTGGCCCGCACTACCCGCCAAGGTTGTCACCACCCAATTCGTGCCGGCCGACGTTACCTGCCGAATCGTATGGTTGTAGGTGTCCGCCACAAAAATAGTGCCGTTGCCATCCACCGCCACGCCAAATGGACCATTAAACCGGGCGGCGCTGTTCGTGCCATCTGTGTTCCCCGAGTTCCCCGCACTCCCGGCCAGGGTTGTCACCACCCAATTCGTACCCACCCGCGTCGCTTTCCGGATCGTGTGGTTGCCGGTATCCACCACCATCACGCTGCCAGTGCTGTCCACTGCGACACCGTATGGATTGGAAAACCGCGCCGCGCTGTTCGTGCCATCGGCGCTGCCGGAGCTCCCATTGCCGGCCAGCGTCATGACCACTCCGCCCGTCGTCACCTGGCGAAGCAGATGGTTAGAGGTGTCCGCCACGTACAAATTATTGGAGGTGTCCAGCGCCACGCCTTGCGGCGAGTTGAACCGTGCGGCATTGCCCAGGCCATCGCCCTTGCCCGTACTCTTCGCCATGCCCACCAGCGTGGTCACCACCCAATTCGCGCCCACCGGCGTCACCTGCCGGACCGTGGAGTTATAGGTGTCCGCGACAAATATCTTGCCCGCGCTGTCCACCGCCAGGCTGTACGGGATGTAAAACCGCGCGGCACTGTTCGTGCCATCGGCGCTGCCGGTGGACCCGGTGCCGGCCACCGTCGTCACCACCCAATTCGTGCCCACCGGCGTCAGCTTCCGAATTGCGTTGTTGTAGGTATCCGCAACGAACACGTTATTGTTCGTGTCGACCGCCAGGCTGCCCGGATTTCTCAACCGCGCCGCACTGTTTGTGCCATCCACATAGCCGCCCACCCCGTTGCCGGCCACTGTGGTCACCACCCAATTCGTGCCCACCGGCGTCAGTTTCCGAATGGAGTGGTTGCCCCAGTCCGCCACAAACAAGTTGCCAGTACTATCCACCGCCACATCGTTTGGATTGTTGAACAACGCTGCGCTGTTCGTGCCATCGGCATAGCCCGCGCCATTTGTGGCACTGCCCGCCAGTGTCGTGGCCACCCAATTCGTCCCCACCGGCGTCAGCATCCGAATGGAGTGGTTGCGGGTGTCCGCCACGAACACGTTCCCCCCGCTGTCCACTGCCACACCTTGTGGAAAATTGAACCGGACCGTCCCGTTGGTGCCATCCGTGTTGCCGACCACCCCGTTGCCAGCCACCGTCGTCACCACCCAATTCGTCCCCACCGGAGTCAGCTTCCGAATGCTTTTGTTGTAGCAGTCCGCTACATAGACATTGCCGTTGGTATCCACCGCCATCCCGAATGGACCACTGAACCGGGCCGCACCGTTCGTGCCATCGGCACTGCCCGAAAGACCCGCGCTGCCCGCCACGGTCGTCACCACTCCCGCCGGCGTCACTTGCCGAATCAGGGAGCTGTTGGGTTCCGCCACGTACACGTTGCCCGCCCGATCCACCGTCACCCCATAGGGATAGTCAACCCGCGCCGCACTACCCGTGCCATTGACGGTCCCCGCGCCGCCCGGTTGACCCACGAAATTGGCCCAGTAGTAGGTGGTGGTAACCTGGGCCGGTGCCGACGAGACACTCGCCAGAAACCCTGCGACCGCCAGGAAAAAAACGCTGCCGCTCAGGAGTGACCGGACGGTCCGTTGGACCGCGGATTGATGGGTGGTAAAACCAGTTCCGGAATTATGACAATTCATTTTATTAGTCTCAGCTCAATACGTTAGGGTTCCGGCTGCTCTTGCTGACAGCCGGACATGGGCGACCTCACTCCAACTCTAAATGCTGACCGGAACGCGTCAAGATTTAAATCGATTAAAACGCGAGGCGCTTGCAAAACTCGCATGAAAGACGGCCACGATCCCGCCGTCGCGAGATGGCCCTCCGAAAAATCCAGGAAACGGGTTTTTTTCACAACGGAGGGACGCGCTTCGTCGCGTCCGCGAAGTTTTGCAAGCGCCCCGCGATTACGGGCCAACTTCAAGGCGGGTTGGCGGGCCGGCCATCTACCGCTTCGACGTGCGGTCGGTGACCCAGCGGTGGATTTCTTTTTGCGTTGCCGCCCAGCGCCGTGGATCGCCACGCTCCGCAGCGAATTGGGCAAACAACTCCAGCAGCAGTTCGCGGAATTGACCCAGCTTCTGGATGCGATCTTGGAAGGTGGAGGCAGCGTCGAGGATTTCCTTCGATTCCGGCAGTTTCAAGCTGCGAAAAACGAAGGCATCGGTGTCGAAAGCGCACGACCAATTTTCCTCGGAGCCAAAGCCGAGCAGGAGCTTGGCGCGTTCGAGTTTCTTACCGCTGAGCAACGCCGTTTTTGCTTCAGCACTGATGGTCGGCAAGCCATGGCGCAACGCCATTTCGTGCGCGCCTTCGCCTGTGCGTGTGAACAGGAGCGGCCCTTCCAGCGCCACCGCGATCCGGCCCTGTTTGGTGTTGAATAATCCGCCCCGCGCTTCCGAGGCAAACCAGAGCCACGTGAGAAAATCGAGACCCGGAGTCTCATCCATCGCGGAGTCCGGGACTTCCGGCGAGAAACTCGTTTTCCCCCAGTTGCTCACGCTGGTGCCCAGCGCCACCGCTGCCGTCACGGCCGTGAGCGGGATCGGGTCGCAGCCGGCGGCATTGCGGAAGTTCAGGCGAAACGCATCGGTCTGGTTCTCGGAAGTTGCGCCGGCGGAGAGCACCCCGGCCCGTTCGTCGTACACGAAGGGAATCCCCTTGAGAGTCGGCGGCATGGTCGGCAACAGCCGGGCCAAGACCTGTTTGCGGATGTCACTGCGCGTTTTCCGGTCGACAAATGGCTTCCGTTCGGCGCGCATGTGGGCGAACTCTTCCAGCATGCACTCCGCCCGCACGAGCGACGTCGGGACTTTGCGTTCGGCCTTGACCAGGACGAGCCGCAGATAGCCGCCGTAGAAGGCATTCTCTTCCGTAATCGGCACATCGAGCAGGTGCCGGCCGCCGACCCAGCCCTGGACCGGGGCTTCGCCCATGCTTTTGATTGGCGGGGCAGCGCGTTGCGCAAACCGCTCGACAATATCTTTCGGCAGCTTGTGCGGGACCTGGAAAAAGCGACAACTGATGGAACCGTTTTCAAATGACATATAATTTTCCTGAAATGGAGCGCCGCTTATACCACGACAGCGCGTCCCAACCAGCAACAATTTTTGCCCGGCCCATTAAAAGAAACTCTTCGAGCGTGCTTGAAAAATAGTGGAACGGGCGTCTCGCCCGTTTGTTTTCCATACACCTCTGAATCAACGGGCGAGACGCCCGTTCCACTTTTCGCGCAAGACATCAGCCGATGCAGTGGAATGTAATTTAAAACACGCTCTTCATCTGTCCCGGCGGTCTCAAGCTTGTGTCGAGGCCGGGTTCTGCTACACTTTTGCCGGCATGCAAACCATTCGCGTGGGCAAATTAAAACTGGGCGGCACTGGCGCTCCGCTATTCGTCATTGCCGGGCCCTGCGTCATCGAAAGCGAAACCCTGACCCTCCGCACCGCCGAAACACTCGCCGGCATCTGCGCCGACCTCGGCCTGCCGTTGATTTTCAAGGCCAGCTTCGATAAAGCCAACCGCACCGCCGGTGCCAGTTTCCGCGGTCCCGGCTTGAAACGCGGCCTCGCCACGCTGGCGAAAGTGAAACGCACGCTCGGAGTTCCGGTGCTGACCGACGTTCACGAAATTACCCAATGCCGGCCCGTGGCTGAAGTCTGCGATGTGCTGCAAATCCCGGCGTTCCTCTGCCGCCAAACCGATTTGATCCAAGCCGCGGCCCGGACCCGACGGTGCGTGAACATCAAGAAAGGCCAATTTCTCGCGCCGACCGACGCCCAGCATGCCGTCGCCAAAGTGGAAGCCGCCGGCAACCACAACATCATGCTGACCGAACGCGGCACAACCTTCGGGTATGGCAATCTCGTCGTGGACATGCGCTCATTAGCAATCATGCGCGAACTCGGTTACCCGGTCGTGTTCGATGCCACGCACAGCGTCCAGATGCCGGGGGCCGGCGGGTATACAGGCGGAGATCGGCGGATGGTGCCGGTGCTCGCCCGCGCAGCGGTCGCGGCCGGTTGTGACGGAGTCTTCCTCGAAACCCATCCCAACCCCGACCGCGCCAAGAGCGATGCGGCGAATCAAGTGCCCCTTTCCCAAGTTCGCGATTTGTTGGCGAAGCTCCGCGACATTCACACCGTCGCGGCATGAAACCCGAACTTCTCGCCCCCGCGGGTAACTGGGACTGCGCTCGCGCCGCAGTCGCCAATGGCGCCAATGCCGTCTATTTCGGCCTCCAGCAATTCAACGCCCGCCAACGCGCCGACAATTTCACCGATGATCAGTTGCCGGCGTTGATGCAATTTCTCCACGCCCACAACGTGCGCGGGTACGCCGCCTTCAACGTCCTGATTTTCACCCATGAGTTGGCGGTCGCCGAACGCCAGCTCATCATGCTCGATGCGGCCGGCGTGGACGCCGTGTTGGTCCAGGATTTGGGATTGGCCGTGCTCGCGCAAAAGCTCGGCTTGCGCATGGAAGTGCACGCCTCGACGCAGATGACCATTACTTCCCCGGAGGGGGTCGCCTTTGCGGAGCGCCTTGGCATCCGCCGCGTGGTCATTGCCCGCGAAACTTCGCTCCGCGAACTTGCTAAGTTTGGCCCCTCGCCAGTTGCGCTGGAAACTTTCGTCCACGGTGCGCTCTGCATCGCCTACTCCGGCCAGTGCCTCACCAGTGAAGCGCTTGGCCAGCGCAGCGCCAATCGCGGCGAATGCGCGCAGGCCTGCCGGCTGCCGTATCAACTGGTCGTGGATGGTGTCGTGAAAGAGTTGGGCGACCGCCGCTATCTGCTTTCCCCGCAAGACTTCGCCGCCGTCAGCGAGATTCCGGAACTGATCCGACTCGGAGTGGCCGCGTTTAAAATTGAAGGCCGGCTGAAATCGCCGGAGTACGTCGCCGCCACCTGCCAGGTCTACCGGCACGCGATTGATGCCGCGACCGGCGAGTTCACTGCCGCCGACCACTACAAATTGGAAATCGCTTTCTCGCGCGGCCTGCACACCGGCTGGCTCCACGGGGTCAACCACCAGACACTCGTGCCCGCCCGGTTCAGCACCAAACGCGGTCCGCTCGTGGGAGTGATCAAAACCGTTTCGTTCGATCACGTCGTCGTGGCAGGCGCAACTTCGATCAAGGCCGGCGACGGGGTCGTTTTTGATACCGGTGGCAATTCCGACAACGAACAAGGGGGCCGCATTTGGGAGGTCCGGGACGGCGCCTTGTTTTTCCAGCGCGGACAAATTGACTTTGCCAAACTCAAAGCCGGCGACCGGGTTTGGCAAACGAGTGATCAAATTCTCACGCGCGACCTGCGCCGCACTTTCACCGGCGATATTCCGCTGCCAAAACGCCGGCTTGATTTCCTCGTCACCGGCAAAGCGGATGCCCCGCTGATGATCGAAGCCAACGGCGTCCGCGTGCATTCCGCGATGCAGTTGCAGACCGCGTACAAGCGCCCGCTGAACACCCCCATGTTGCGCGATCAACTGGGCCGGCTCGGCGAGACCGATTTTGAACTTGGCGAAATCACAAACAAAGTCGCCGGCCAGGTCATCTTACCGGTCAGCGAATTGAACCGGATGCGGCGCGATCTCGTCGCGAAGTTACCGGCGGCCGCCACGGCGGAAGCGCCACCACCGGTTCCCCCGGTCCTGGCGGAGTTGTTGCCGGCTCCAGGGTCCAGCATTCCCCGCAGCGGCGGGCTGGGACAGCCCGCCCTACCAAAAGCACAGGTAGGCGGTGTCCCCACCGCGCCGCGAGGGCAACCCCAACTCATCGTCCTCTGCCGAACCATGGAGCAAATCCAGGCCACCCTGGCCGCCGGCATTAAAACCATCTACGTCGATTTCGAGGATTTGCGCCGGTCCACCGCCGCTGTCGCCGCGGCCAGCGGCCAGGCGGAAGTCTGGCTGGCGACACCCCGCATTCAGAAAGCCGGCGAACAAGGTTTCTTTGAGCTGATCGCGAAGGCGCAGCCAACCGGCGTCCTCATCCGTAATCTCGGCGGACTGGATTTCTTCCGGAATCGTTCACTCCGTAAAATCGGTGATTTTTCGTTGAACGTGGCGAATCCGTTGACCGCCGACCTGTTGTTGCGGGAAGGCCTGGAGCGGGTGACGGTGTCGTACGACTGCAACGCTGCCCAGGTGCTCGACCTGCTGCAGTCGGTGCCGCCGCCGGGATTGGAACTGGTGATCCATCAGCACCTGCCGATGTTTCACATGGAGCATTGCGTGTTTGCGGCGTTCCTGACCACCGGCACCGACCACACCAACTGCGGCCGTCCCTGCGACCGGCAAGTGTTGAAGTTGCGGGACCGCGTCGGTGTCGAGCATCCGATCAAGGCGGACGTGGGCTGTCGGAACACCGTGTTTCACGCGCGAGCGCAGAGCGGTGGCGAATTTCTCCGACAATTTATGACGGCCGGCGCCCGCACGTTCCGGATTGAACTGCTCGACGAAGACGCGGCGCGGACGCAGGTGGTCATCGACAGCTATCAGCAGTTACTCGACGGCAATACAGCCGGGTTGGCCAAGCTCAACGTGGTTCGCCAACTGGGTGTGACGAGCGGGACGTTGACGGTGTTGGGCTGACCACAGCGATTTTATCGCCAGCCAAGAATTTGTTGGGCCGCGTCGAGGATTTCTGAATTCAGCCACGCCGGTTTGGAAAAAACGACCTTGCATGCGCCGCCACGAATCTCCGTGGTCATCGGCACGACAACCAACCGATAGCGCTCTTGATCTGGCTGGCGAACGGAAACACCAACGCACGGCCGAGTCTTGGCCAGCATTCGCAGAGTCGGGCCGGACCGCAAAGCCCGGCGGGCGCATCTCGGCACTGCCGCCATTCCACTGCCTCGGCCGGTAGGAGCGCCCTTCCGGACGCGACCAGTCGACGCGAATCATCGGGGATCGCGCCCGGAAGGGCGCCTACGGCGGCAGGACCAAGATGCGCCCAAGCCCGGCCCGACTCTGCGAGCAACCTTGACTCCCTGGGTTCAAATCAGGATACTCGCGGCTGTCAACCATGTTCGATAATCCCATTCTGCACCGCGAATTGACCAGCACGCTCCGGGCGCGGCTGACGTTTTTTTTGGCAGCGCTGTACTTGGTGGGGCTGGCAGCCGTGGTGTGGTTCCTCTGGCCGCGGGAAGGCATTTATTCGCTGGCGGCACAGTCCAGCCGGTCGGTCCTGCTGGTGTTTACGGTCGGCCAACTGCTGCTGGTGATGTTGTATGCGCCCGCGTTTGGCGCGACGGCCATCACATTTGAAAAGGAGCAGAACTCCTACGAATTGCTCTTTACGACCCAACTCAGTCCCGCCAATATCATTACCGGCAAGATTGGGGCGGCGGTTGCGAGCCTGCTGTTGTTTGTCATCTTGTCGTTCCCGATCTTTACCGCCTGCTTCTTTCTCGGAGCCGTTTCCGTGCCGGAAACCATCGTCATTTATGGGCTGACGGTGCTGACCGCTTTATTTCTCGCGCTCCTGGGCTTGGCCATCAGTGCCGCGCGACCGACATCGCATTCGGCGCTGGTCACGACCTACCTGCTGATCCTCGCTCTCAACGCGCTGCCGTGGGTGCCCTTTTTCATCCTGCAATCCCGGCCGGAAGCCGCGCGCTGGACGACGCTGGTGCGCGCCGCGAGTCCACTCGCCGCGTTGGCGTCGGTCATCGTCCCGGCTTTTGATCTGGCGCCCGGCGGCGCCCGGACCGGCCTGCCGGCCTCTTGGAAAATATTTGCGACCTTTGCCGGCGGGCTGTCGGCCATTTTATTCACCTGGCTGCTGATTGGCGTCTATCGCGCCGCGCGGCGGCCGGACCGGCGGTACGTGGCAGTCATCGACGATCCCAAACTGCTCGCGCAACGAAAACTCCGGTTCCCGTTTTACCTGATTGATCCCATTCGGCGGCGTGGGAACATCCCCGATTGGGTGAATCCGATTTTCGCGCGCGAGATGCGGGCGCAGGCGTTCGGCGGCGGGATCTGGATTTTTCGCAGTGCGTATCTCTGCCTGGCGGGCTCGATGATTTTAATGGCGCTCGTGGCCGGTAACATCGCGATGGGGAGTCCGGATCTGATCCGCACGGTGGCGCTTGTTTTCCAGCTCAGTCTCGTGGTCCTCGTGGTGCCGGCGTTGACCGTGGGTGCCATTACCCAGGAGCGTGAACGGGGCAACCTCGATCTCCTGCGCCAGACCCGGATCAGCCCGTGGCAATTCATCGTTGGCAAGCTGTTGACGGCCGGGGTGTTTGTCCTCTTCATCGTGGTCGGGGCCGCCCCGCTGTGGTTTTCGATTTATTACCTGAAGACCAACACGCTGCAGCAGATCTTGATTGCCTGGAAAGTCATCGGCGCGACGATGATCCTGGCGTTGCTGACCGGCTTGTTCAGTTCGGCGGTCGCCAAAAAAACCGCGGCAGCCACGGGCATTGCCTACGGCATTCTCGCGTTGCTGTCCGTGGTCACGCTGTTCCCGCTGTTGATGGGGGAGCAGTTGGCCGGCCCGCTGCGCGATCGCGTGCTGACTTTGAATCCGTTCGCCGCGGCGATTCAGGCCCTGACCAGCGAATGCTTTAGCGAGTCGCGCGAATTATGGCGGCCGCACCTCCACTTTACGCTCACGCTGAGCGGGGGATTGCTGGCGGTGGCCGTGGTCCGCGTCTGGCGCATGCTCGCACCGGAAAAATGAAACATATCCTGCCCATTCTGTTGCTGCTGGCCGGCGCCGCCGCCGGTCAGGTCATTGAAACCAACTGGGCGACCGGGATCATTCTGATTCCAGTCAAAGATGTGGCCACGCACGAAATGCTCCGTACCAGTCTCCACGACCACGACCCGCTCGTGCGGATTCAGGGCCTGGAGGCGTTGGCGACGATTCGTGACCCGGCCGATCAAGCGGCGATTCGCGCCTTGGAAACGGATCCCGTTGCCGCCGTTCGGGAGCAGGCCCGGCGGCAGCCCCGGCCCACGGCCGGGCCCCTCGCCGCACCGGCAAATCCAGCGGACTGGCTGACCGAGGCGAGCGTGTTGCACCGGCAGGTTGCCGTCGATGCCATTGCCCACCAGAAACTGACCGCATTGGCCCCGCTCTTACCGGCCTTGCTCGATACGCCGGATTCGGTGTTGCGCCGGCATGTCTGCGAAGCGCTGGGCCAGCTCCAGGCTGGCCAGAGCACGGCGTTGACCAACCAACTGGCTCGCGATGATGATCCGTTGGTCCGCCGGGCGGCAGCGGAAGCATTGCTCGCGCTGCATACCGACACTGCGGCTGCGGCATTGGTCGGGATGCTCCAGCACCACCGGACGACGGTTCGTTTCGAGGCCGCCCGCGCACTCGGGAGCTGGGCCCAGCCAGGTCTTGCCAATCCGCTGCACGCGCTGTTGGCGGATCCGGAACCCAGCGTGGCGCGGATCGCTGCCGAAGCCCTGGGTAAACTTGCCAATCCGGACTCGCAATCGCCGTTATTACAGCAGTTGCCGAAAAGTCCGGCGGTCGTCCAGGAGCGCATGGCCTGGGCGCTGGGTGAGTTCAAGACGGTCGCGGCGGTCCCGGCTTTGCTGCCGCTTTTGAAATCGGGGTCTGAATCGTTGGAGGCCAGCAGTGCGGAAGCGTTGGGGAAGATCGGCAATCGGCAGGCAATCCCCGAGTTGCAGAAAATCTTGGTGGATATGAAAATCCATGGGCCGCCAGTGCGGCAGCGGGCGGTCGAGGCATTGCGCCGGTTGGGCGACCGGGAATCCACGAAGCGCGCGATGCAGTTGTTGACGGAGCGCGTGGTCCCGCCCCCGCCCGGTGTCTTTGAGTGGAGTTATGACTCCGATGATGTGCGGACCGAGGCGGCGCACTATCTGGCCTTTATCGGCGACCGCCACCTGGCAGACGAATTCATGGGCAAGCTCAAAGACATTCCGAGCTGGCAGCTCCGCCGGGTCTTGATCGGGACGCTGGCGCAGTTGACCGGGAAGACGTACTGGGCGGAATTTACCGTGGATACGCGCCACTATTTACTGGAGAGTTTGGACGGCGAATTTTATCCCAAGAGCCCCAGCGGGCTGGGGATGGTGGAAATTACCCGTCCCTAAAACTTAAAAGTCCAGTCGCGCGACAGGTACTGGTTTCGGGCAAGGGCGCTGATCTTCGCGGCCGGGACCCCGGGAAAAATGGCTTCCGCCTCCCAGCAGTTGCGCAGCACCGTTTGCAATTTGGTTTTGGCGACGGCGAGGTTCACCAGAAAATCTTTATGCGGCCGGTGGTGTCGGTAGGTCGGTTCACGCGTCGGCATGGGCAACAGCCGCTCGATCCGGTCCATGTCGAAGTCCAGCAGGAAACTGCCATGAAACAGCAGATGGCGGCGGCGGCGGCGCTGGGCATTCCCCGAAAATTTCAAATCGCCGAGTGTCAGGTCGCTATGGCCTTGGACGCAAACCGTCGCGATTCCGGTGCCGACGACCGGCGCCAGCGCCTGGCGGTGTTTCTCCATGATCAACTCGTTGGTCTCGCGGATGTGGGCCAGGGGGCCGTCCGCTGGGATCTGGAGAATTAACGAATAGTTCAAGCAGCCGGGCCCTTGTAACACTGCTCCGCCCCCCGTACAGCGCCGCAAGACCGGGACCCCGTCGAGCTGGGCGCGGTCGAGGTTGATCTCGGTGGCGGCCGGATTGGAATAGCCGAGGACGAGAAAGTGCTCCGGCGGCTGCCAGACCCGGAGGATTTCGGGGGCGGACTCGGTTTCACAGAGATCCAGCAAAGCCTCGTCGCAAGCGAGGTTCTCAGCGGGCGTGGGTAAGGTGAGATCGAGGAATTGCATCAGTGTGTAAAAGTGGCTTAATTTCCTCGAAGTATGGAGTGAACACAAGCCGGTCGTCAAGCTGCGACGCCGGTCCCCTGATCCTCGGCTAAGATTTATTTTCGGTGCAAACGGTGGGCTCGGGCCTTCGCCACGCCGTCTGGGCCGACCACCAACTGGCAAACACGGGACCGCCCCCACCGCCCCTCCGTCACTATTACCTCGACGCCTCAGCGCCCAGGGACCATCATTCAACCATGTGTTCTATGAGCTGTGCGACCGGGGGACGATGAGCAGTTACCTCATCCGCGAAATGCCGGTGGAGGAGCGGCCGCGGGAACGGTTGAAAAACCGCGGGCCGCGGGCGTTGACGGAAGCCGAACTGGTGGCGATTTTGTTGCGGACCGGCACGCAGGGGGTTTCGGCTGTGCAATTGGCGCAGTCACTCTTTCAACAATTCGGCACGCTGGATCAACTCGCCGGGACCCCGCTGGAAACCATCGCCAAAACCAAGGGCATCGGCGAAACGAAGGCGATCCAATTGAAGGCCGCATTCGAGCTGGCCCGCCGGCTCGCCGAATCGGCGGGCCCGGCCCTGCGCGTCATCACAACCCCCGCAGAAGCGGCCGACTGTGTCCGTGAAGATTTCCGGTTGCTCGACCGGGAAGAATTCCACGTCCTGTTGCTCAGCACCAAAAACGGACTTCTGAAAATTTGCCCGGTGTCACGCGGCTCCTTGAACGCCAGTGTTGTCGAGCCGCGCGAAGTTTTCAAAGACGCCATCACCGCGTCCGCCGCCGGGATGATTCTGATTCACAATCATCCGAGCGGCGATCCGACTCCGAGCAGCGAAGACATTGCCATTACCCGGCGGCTGGTCAAAGCGGGGGAGTTGCTCGGGATCGCCGTCCACGACCACATCATCCTGGGCCGGCGGGTGACCGGGCGCGAACAGGACTTTGTGAGTCTAAAAGAATTGGGTTTGATTTAACGCGGTATCAGCTTTTTTGTTCATAATTGCCAATGTTTATAGGGGTTTCGTAGGCATTCGTAAATATTATTATTGCATATCATTTGCACTATGATACTCTATGTACAACGAAAGGAACATTGGTTATGAAGAATCAAAAAACACTCACAAATTCGCAGCCGACGACGGCGGCGGATGAATTGCTCGATATGGATCAGGCAATCGCGCTCCTGAAAACCACCCGGCCGACCTTCTATCGCTGGCTGCGAGCCGGGAAGATCAAGGGCATGAAGGCGGGGCGACAATGGCGATTTTATCGCGCCGATGTGGAACGGTTTATCAAGGGGCAACAGCCGCGGATCGAGTTAGTGGCTGATATCCAGCCGTTGATCGATGCGCTCGCGGTCAAGCTGGCGGCGGTGGGTGGGAAACTGAAGGGGGTCGACGCTGGCGAGCCGGTGGCCAGGGCCGTGAACTTGATGATTCGACTCGGACTGGCAATGCAGGCCACCGATTTTCATCTCGAATCACAATCCGATGGTCAACATTCGCAATTGCAGCTGCGGTACCGAGTGGATGGCGTGTTGCACGCGACCGTGACTGCCGATGTGCGATTGTTACCGGCAATCATCGAGCAATGGAAACAATTGGCCACCTGCGATGTGAATATAAAAAATTTGCCGCAAGATGGGCGGATCGTGCTGGACGTGGACGGAAACCGTCTGGACCTGCGGGTTTGTTTCATTCCGACGATTGTGGGGGAAAGCGTGACGGCCCGGTTTTTGCGGGCATCGCAACTCCAGCTCAGCCTCGACCGGCTGCCATATTCACCGCGGGACCGGGCGATACTGCGGCGGTATCTCCAGGCCCCCAGCGGCATCATCTTCTGCACCGGCCCGACCGGCTCTGGCAAGACGACCACGCTCTACGCCTGTCTGAACGAAGTGACCAAGCCCGGCCTGAAAGTCATGAGCGTCGAGGATCCAGTGGAATATCTGTTACCAGGGGTGACGCAGGTGCCGGTCAACCAGTCGATTGGTCTGACCTTTGCCCGCGCCCTGCGGTCGTTTCTCCGGAGCGATCCCGACGTGATTATGATTGGCGAATTGCGCGACTTCGACACATTGCAGATTGCCGTGCAAGCGTCGCTAACCGGCCATCTGGTGCTGACCACGCTCCACACCGACGATGCGGCGGGCGCGCTGACGCGAATCATGGACATTGGACTGCCGCCGTTTTTGGTGGCCGATACTGTCCGGCTGGTGGTCGCGCAACGATTGGTCCGGGTGCTGTGCCGGGAATGCAGTGTGGCAGTTGAGCCCACGGCCAGCCAACTGGCCCAAGCCCAGATCCTGGCCCAGCAGGGCGGGCTTGACTGGGCGGCACTGCCGCACAAATTCCGCAAGGCGGTCGGCTGTGCCAAGTGCGCGCAGACGGGATACCGGGGCCGCACAACGATTACCGAAATGCTCGAAGTAACACCGACACTCAGCACGGCAGTGCGCCGGGGTGCTCGGGTGGAAGAGTTGCGGGCCCTGGCAATCAAAGACGGGATGACCACCATGAGCGCCGATGGAATTGCGAAGGCCGCCGCCGGGACAACAACGCTCGACGAAGTGCTCGGCGTTAAGTTCTGGTAAACAACACCGGATTCATAAAAAGGAATTGATGCGTCGAACTGTCAACGGATTGGCCAGATTGTTTTTAGTGGCGGTGCTGACGGTGGCGCTGCAGGCGCAGGATCCGCCGGCCGCCCGTGAATCGGTCCTGGATCACAAGGTGCATCTGGAAAAGGAATGGGTGTTGGAGATCCCCCAGGTGCCGCGCTGGTGCGACCGGCTCAACTTGAAAAAGTCGCAGGTCAACATCGGCGACTGTGAGCTGTATTGCGAGGAGGAAGGAATGGGGCCGCCGCTCGTGCTGGTGAACGGCGGCCCCGGCAACACCCATCATTATTTCCATCCTGAGTTTTCCAGGGCGACGAATTTCTGCCGGGTCATCTATTACGATCAGCGGGGATGCGGTCGATCGGACTATAAGCCCGGCGCGGGCTATAGCACCGCGCAAGCGGTGGACGATCTGGAAAAGTTGCGGCGGGCGCTCAAAATTGACCACTGGATTGTGGCGGGTCACTCGTATGGAGGTTGGATCGCCCAGCATTATGCGGTGAAATATCCCGGCCATCTGGCCGGGTTGGTTCTCGTTGGCGCGCAGACTGTGGCGTCGTCGCATAACCCCAACTGGTGGGATCCCGTTGCGCCCGAAGAGAAGCAAGCAATCGGGGCTGCCCGCCGGGACGCCAAGCTGACCCCCGGCCAGCGCGTGTATAATGCTTTTTTGTGTGGCGAGTGGAAATGTCAAAATTGGTTTTATCGTCCAGCGAATGAAGATGTGGCCCGCTTTATCCGATATGATGATGAGTTTGACCCGCAGTTTCGCAAAACCCTTCAAATGACCCTGCCTGATTCAAAAGATTATTTTAAACCATGCGCCATTCCTACGCTCATTCTGGAGGGGAAATATGATAAGACCTTTAGCCGGAACCGGCCGGCCGAGATGCAGGCGGCGTTTCCCAAGGCGCAGGTGATTGTCTTTGAAAAAGCCGCGCATTATTCTTTCAAGGATGCGCCCGAACTGTTTTTCGAGGAATTGAAAAAGTTTGTCCGCCAGACCGATGAGCGCATCTGGACGCTGCCGTAATTGACTGGGAGGCGCCCTTCCGGGTGCGACCACGCGTGGCGCGTGGCGAGCCGGCTGGCGTGAATCACCAACACCGTGCCCGGAGCCGAGTTGGACGAGGCGCGGTTCTCCGCAACGGCGCTCTTCCTACGGCGGCAGTTCCAAGATGCGCCCCAGTTCGCCGGCCTTGAATTTTGCCGCGCCCGCCAACGCGGGTGCTTCACTGGAGGTTAAGAATTGCTTTTGCGCGCGGGGCAGACCGGCTATAGTTGCGAACGATGAAACCTGCAGCGGCGTTTGCGGTTGGTTTGTGGACCGGTGCGTTGGTGATGACGGCCGTCGGCTTGGTGTATTTTCATTGGGGAGCCGGTCCAGCGGGCCGGCTGGCCCTGCCAGCGCAGGATCAATTGGCAGCCCAGCTGGCGAACTTGAATCGGGAAAACGCCCGGTTGGTTGCCGAAGCCCAGCGGTTGCGGGAAACAGTGGCGGAAATGCGCAATCGGCCAGTGGATGTGCCCGTGCAACGTGTTCCATTTCGGCGGCGGGCAGTGGCCGCGGAGGTCGAGCCGTGGATTTTGGAAGCCGTCCATACCCCGGATGCGCAATCCTTCCCGAAACTTGAACAAGCGGCCCTGCAAAACAATCTCGCAGCGCTCGATGCCCTGGCCCTCCTGGCCGACCGGGATCAGGCCGAAGCCCTGGTGCGGGTGGCGGCGTCCCCCAATCTCAATCCAACCGGCCGGGAGCGCGCCGCGCTGTTGTTGGGAGCCTGCGTGGAATTGAATCCGCACGTGGAAGAACTCCTGCTCGCACTGACCGGTAACGACCCAGCGCTGGCCTTGATGGCGGTGGTGGGCTTGGAGACTCCGCGCTTTGTCACGCGACTCGGAATCACGTCGACGCCCCGGATCAAAGCGGACTATGCCTTGCGCCTGCGGATTTTGACCGCCCTCCGATCGACAGCGACGGAGGAGAGTCTGGTGACGCGGCTGGAGCAGGCGCAGGCTAAAATTTCCCAACGCGCGGGCGGGGGAGAATCGCCATGAAGCATAAATGGCTGGTGATCGCGATCAGCAGCATTGTGGTTGTCAACGGGATCAGCGTGGGAACGCTGGCGTGGTTGCGGACCCGGGATTCACAGGTGTTTTCGCAGCCGTGTCAGGTCCACACGTATGGGGCGACGAATTACACCGTACAACTGCTCGACACCGCGGTTGGCCGCGCGGAGACCGGCTGCGTGGTGATTGTCTCGTTGCGGCTGGCAAATCCCAATCCATTTGCCGTGACGTTGCACCGCGACTGGTTTGTGTTGTTGGACCATGAAAAGGAATACTACGAGCCGACGCAGCTGGGCACGATTGTGATTCCAGCGCACG
>Ga0114951_10001447_pt1 | contig 29256 bp, 20 predicted proteins | sample AM7aDNAmetaG_FD_88677 | JGI IMG/M metagenome (GOLD analysis project Ga0114951, IMG submission 88677) | Freshwater microbial communities from Finland to study Microbial Dark Matter (Phase II) - AM7a DNA metaG | ecosystem: Environmental > Aquatic > Freshwater > Lake | place: Finland: Lake Alinen... | reverse complement strand
GTGTACTCGAAGGAGAAAAGTATTTTTCGGGATGTGTGGTCGGTCTGCCGAGATGCGATGAGAACCATCCCTGTCCGTTGCACAATGAATTCTATCTCATCCGTAATCAGCTGGTCGAATTATCGCAAAAGGAAACTATCCAGGGACTGGCCCGGAAGATTGGAGACGGCGATGCAATGCTGAAGAGAAGTTGAAAAGTTGAGATTCGAATTAAGAATTCCGAATACCGAGGGGCGAGATCCAAGTGTGCCTGAAGTAGCCTCTTTCTTTAATTGCCAAATTGCCAAATTGTCGAATTGTCAAATTAGCACATTGCCTTAAGTTTCGCAATCTCTTCGGCCCAGATATCTTCATTCGGAGTTTCCAGAATCAGAGGAATGTTATCGAAGCGAGGATCCTTCATCAGACGGGTAAAAAGATCCCATTCAATGGTGCCCTGTCCCAGATTTTCGTGGCGGTCGACCCTTGAGCGGAATTCCTTTTTTGAATCATTAATGTGCATGCCGCTGAGATACTTAAATCCGATTTTTTCATCGAACTCCTTAAAAACGATCTCAAATCCCTCGGCAGTTTTTATTTCATATCCGGCTGAGTAGGCATGGGCCGTATCAATACATACACCTATCCGGGATTTATCTTCTACCCTGTCGATAATAAAACGCAGATGCTCAAATGAATATCCTACATTACTTCCCTGGCCGGCAGTGATTTCCAGCACCGCGGTAACGCCTTTGGTTTTATCGAGCGTAATATTCAAAGATTCGGCAATGGTTTTAAGGCACTCCTCTTCCGTAACTTTCTGTAAATGGCTGCCCGGATGAAAATTCAGCCGATCGAGCCCCAGCTGTTCAGCCCGCTGCATCTCATCTAAAAAAGCTGCTCTGGATTTTTCCAGCATCTCCGGATCGGGACTGCCGACATTAATCAGGTAGCCATCGTGCGGCAAAATCTGTTTTGGTGTATAACCGAATTTTTCACAATTGGTTTTAAAAGCAGATATGCTGGCTTCACTTAGCGGTTTTGCCACCCACTGACGCTGATTCTTAAGGAATAAAGCAAACGCGGTTGCTCCGATCTTATTCGCATTTATGGGAGCGTTCTCAACGCCTCCCTCAGTACTGACATGGGCCCCGATAAACTTCATTTTCGACTTTCTAAGGTAAACACTAATTTAATTGAAATGTTGAAGTCAATACTTCATGCACACTTGAATCTGTAATTTCGGCATTCGGAATCCTTCATTGGAATCTATGACTTCTTACTTTATTTCTCCCTCCCTACTATAAGCCCCCGTCCATAACTCCCCAGAACCACATCACTGGTAGGCATTTGTATCTTGATATCATCAATCGCTACGGGGATCAGTCCCGGTGCCCTCATCCAGGTTTTTCCGGCATCCTTGCTGATTAATAGCCCATTGTGTATCCCGCAATAGAGCCAGTTAGTATTTATAGGATGTTCGGCAAAACCGCGTATCACAGCCTCGGTAGGCATATTTGAAGTAAGTGATTCCCAGGTCTGCCCAAAATCGGTACTCCGGAACAGATAGGGTTTCAGATCGTTGGCTTCATAATACCTTGCACATGCTACATATACAGTTCCGACACCGGTAACTGAACATACCAGCCTCGTAAAAAACCGGTCGGAGGGCATGGGCAGTTTTTCTGAGAGATTGATCCAGGTAAGGCCTCCATCCAGAGTCATCTGCAAATTTCCGTCATCAGTTCCCGCATAAATAACTCCCGGTTTTAAAGGTGATTCGGCTATTGCTGTTATTGAGGCATAGGGTTTCAGTACCGGCTTCATTCCCATGATGGTCTTGTCCTTCAGGGGTTCATTACGTGACAGGTCGGGACTGATTTCGCTCCAATTTTCACCCTTATTTTCCGATTTAAAAAGTTTATTACCTCCAATATATATTGCGTGTGGCGGATGTGTGGATAGGAGGTATGGGGTATTCCAGTTGAATCGCCATGGATTTTTTTTATCCGGATTTTGTGGCTGAACATAAAAACTTTTGTTGGTGCGAAATTCGTAGCGGCTGATTCCCCCGTATTGCGATTCACCGTATGCAATCGTTGAATCCACCGGATCGAGTCCCGCATAAAAGCCATCACCCCCGGATATATTGGATATCAAACTGTCAGGGGTTAAGCTTCCATCAGCAGTTCCGACAGGCCCGCCCCACACCCCGTTATCCTGCTTGCCTCCGAATATCCGGTAGGGCTTTCCCTGATCAACTGTGATGGCATAGTACTGGCCGATGAATAGATTATTGTAGAACGACCATTTCTGCCCGCCATCCTGGGTTTGATAAAGACCCCCATCGTTTCCAAGCAACCTGTTTTGCTGGTCCTTGGGATCGATCCATAATATGTGGTGGTCAACATGCACATTCCTTGCACTCATTGAATTAAATGTTTTACCACCATCTTTGGTTTCCTGAACCATCATTCCCATCACAAAAGCATTTTTCTCATCTGCCGGGTTCACATATATGCGTCCATACCAATAGGAGGTTGAGGGCTTTTGATTGATCAGTTCCCACGATTTCCCCTTATCGATCGATCGGTAAAATCCTCCTTTTTTCGATTCAATACAGGCATAAATCATATCGGGCGATGAAGGTGCAACAGCCAGTGCAATACGGCCCAGGGTATCATTGGAGAATCCCTGAGTGATTTTTTCCCAGTTTTCGCCTCCATCTTCCGACCGGTAAAGGCCACTCGACGGGCCTCTCTGGAGATGCGCCCAGGCATTGCGGTATTGCTGCCAGGCCGAAGCAAGCAATGTTTTTCCATCCGGATGAATGACGAGATCCGACATCCCGGTATAATCGTTGATATACAATATCTTTTTCCAGGTGAGCCCACCATCCGTTGTCCGAAAAATTCCGCGCTCCTCATTGTTTCCCCATCGGGCACCAGTTGCTGCAACGTATACAATATCAGGATTCAATGGATTTATTTGAATTTTAGCAATATGCCTCGATTCTTTAAGTCCCATGCATTTCCAGCTTTTCCCGCCATCGGTTGACTTATAAACCCCATCACCGATGGATGCTGAGGATTGTTCGCCCGAAGCTTCACCTGTACCTGCCCAGATAACGTTGGGATTGGATTCACAAATCGCCATATCGCCAATGGCCAATGACATGCCTGCCTGATCGAAAACCGGTGTCCAGTTCTTTCCCCAGTCGGCCGATTTGAAAATTCCTCCCGTGGAGGCAGCCACAAAAATATTTCTGGGGTTATTTGAATCCACTTTGATATCCGAAATCCGTCCACTGTTGACGCCAGGACCGATAAAGCGATAGGTTTGGGGGACTTGGGCAGTCAGAGGAAAAGACAGGAGACAAAGAGACAGAAGACAGAAGACAGAAGATGGAGAGATAAAAGACGAAAGACGAAGAGATCGGTGAGGAATTGACATAGCGTTGATTTTATTGAGCCGAATGTAATTATTTCCCCTGACAAACACCAGCCTGAAGTCAAGTGATCACCCTCGTTTGCTGATCTCAGCTAACGACTTGTGTTGGATTACTTCTATATCCTTTTCACGTAGCGAGATCAACCCCTCCTTTTCAAATGTTTTGAGAAGCTTAACCCCGCTTTCAGTTGAAATCCCAGCAAAATCAGCCAGATCCTTGCGCGAAAGGAGCTGGAAGATATCAGGAGCTTCGGATTTCAGGCTATCGATATAAAGTAAGGTTTCTGCCATGCGACCATTCATTTGCTTATACATGATGGTTCTCAGAGAATCAAACAAGTTTGTATTTTGCTCGCAATAGCGCTTTATAATGCTGAAGCCAAACAGTCCGTTTTGTTTTATAACACTGGCAATAGCATCTTTTTCAATCAGATATACCTGGCAATCCGTTAGAGCAACCGAGGAGTAATTAAAGGTGTTTTTCGTAAAAACAGCTGAAAGTCCAACAAATTCTCCAGGTCTGATAATCCGAAGATTGTAATTCTTTACTCCATCTCCCTCCAGATACTGGGTTGCCAGGCCTTTGATCAGGAACAATACATAGGAAGCAAAAGCTCCCTGTTTGGTCAATAGATCGTTCTTTCGAAAAAGCACCTGCGTTTTACTGGCTCTCACCAATTCCGCCTCTTCACCAGACAACATCTGAAAGCAGGGCGCATCGATATCGCAAATAAATTCATGATCAGTTTCGAGAATGGTTTTCATCCCTCAATGACAGATTAAAAAATTAAAGTTAACCGAAATCAATAAATAAGTTGTCCGGAATCAAGACTTATACTGTCATGCTGGAAGCCCAATTCCTTTACCGATCCGATATCCCGGGGTAATTTTGCTTGGTTTTAAAAAAAAATGAAAAAAAACATGGGAACGATTGACAAAGTAATCAGGATACTGGTTGCTGTCGTAATGGTAGTACTATTTTTCACTCACGTGATTACCGGTACCCTTGCTGTAATTCTTTTAATCCTTTCAGGAGTATTTGTGTTGACAAGCTTAATAAGTTTCTGTCCGCTCTATCTGCCTTTTGGGTTGAATACCAAAAAGAAAGTTTAAGTAAAAGAGGCTGCCTTCATCAGGCAGCCTCTTTAATTCTCTAAACACTAGTTGTTACAAACGTGCCCCTCTTCACCATGACCTCCATGATGGTGGCAGGTTTCTCCGCTGTCGGTCAGTTTGCCGGAAACGAAATCATTCACGGCATCAACCGCACTGCCGGAACAACCTCTGACCACATCAATTCCCCAGCTGTTCAGTACGTTAATAGCCCCGCCACCGATGCCGCCAGCCAGCATTAACGAAACTCCCTGTTCTGCCAATACCCCGGCGATATTTGATTTGCAACCGCAACCTTGTTCTGATTTTATAGTCTGTACCTCAACAATTTCGTTTGATTCAGAAATTGTATACACCCCATAGAATTCGCAATGGCCAAAATGATCATCAATCCGGTTTTCAGCCGTAATTGGAATTGCTATTTTCATCTTAGTTTAAATTATTGATTGTTAATTGTATAATTCATCTGTTTAATTGAAACCAATTGGAAATGAATTCATTCCTGACTGGGAATGTACAGTGGTTAAATTCATTGGTCTGACTATCGTAGCAGTAATCTTTTTGCCAAACCTCAATTTTGTCGGCAATCTGCCAGATCGCTCCTGTTATGAACATCAATTCGTCATTGGTCATTGTCGGATGCAGCGAAAGCCTGACCCACCCAGGTTTCATGGATAGATCCCCTGAGTCTATTTTATCAGTAATCTCCTTGGATAGTTTGAAGTCGACCTTTAGCAGGTAATGACCGTAGGTGCCGGCACAGGAGCAACCTCCCCTGACCTGGATCCCGAACCGGTCATTCAGGAGCCTCGTGATCAGGTTATGATGGATGTGATCAATGTAAAATGAGAAAACGCCAAGCCTTTCCTTTATCTGATCAGCCAGAATATGCAGATTATTAATTTTTGACAGTTCCCGAAAGGCTATATCCACAAGTTCATTTTCCCTTTGATGGATTTTTAGTGGATCCATATCCTCCTTCAATCTGATACAAAGTGCCGTTTTTATTCCTTGGAGGAATCCCGGTGTTCCGCCATCTTCCTTTACTTCAATATCGCTGAAATAGCTGTAACCTCCCCAGCGATTGGTCCACTTAACAGTGCCCCCTCCTGGTGAGTCCGGGGTATTGTTGTGATAAAGTTTTTTATTAAAGATAAGCACCCCGGCACTGCCCGGACCACCGAGAAATTTATGAGGTGAAAAAAATATGGCATCTAAATCCTGATTCTCACCACCCGGATGCATATCTATATTGACATAGGGGGCCGAAGCAGCAAAATCAACAAAACAGTACCCACCATGCTCATGCATGATTTTGGCAAGTTCATAATAGGGTGGGTAATACCCGGTAACGTTGGAGCATGCAGAAAATGAGCCAATCAGGAGAGGCCGGTGACTGTATTTCCTGATCTCCCTCCTTAAAGCATCGGGATTGACTGTCAGATCAGGATTCGGTTCCAGTACCACTACATCCGCGATGGTTTCGAACCATGAAGTGTGATTGGAGTGGTGTTCGGTATGGGTTAAAAAAACAACCGGACGGATCTCATTATGTTCACTTTTGCACTTGTAAAGTTCCCCCTTTGCATAGGAACAATAATTCTTTGCCTGCTCAGGGATCTTTAGACCCAGGATTCGTTGAAGCTTTGCAAGCGCAGAAGTCATGCCGGTTCCTGTAAAAATCAACACATCATTTTCGCCGGCATTTACATGTTGCTTTACAATTTTCTGGGCGTAATGATAGGCCTCAGTCATTGCTCTTCCGGTTGCGGAAGATTCAGAATGAGTATTGCCGACCATGGGCCCGATATCTTCCGATATTCGGTATTCGATCGGCTTATATAATCTTCCACTGGCTATCCAGTCGGCATAGATCAGTTTTTTCTTTCCGTAAGGGGTAAGGATTTCCGCATCAACACCTACAATATTCCTGCGATATGAATCGAAATGCTTTTCAAGAGTGGTCATCAATAGTTAAATTATGGGCAGCAACAATAATTGCTTTCCATAGTTGCCAGGTTCTTCAGATAAAACATTACAGCATTGATGATATTAGTCTCCCGGGTGTGTACCACTTCATATTCCAACCTCAATAAATCTCTTTCAGTTTCTGGAAGAATTTCTCTGGTTATCAAGGTTTGATGGTATAGTGGATCACGGTCGTTGTTTCCCAGCGCTAGCAGGCTGTTGTGATTGCTCCCAACAGGCTCTACTGTATCTTCCAATACCACCCCGTTGACCACTTTCAAAAATCGGTAAGATGAAGTGCTCTCAAAATCAGGAGAAATGGACAGGCCATCGTTCGTTGGAATTATTATTTTCATATAATTATCAGATAATCAGATATATTAGACAAAGGTAGCTATCGTAATCTATTCTCTTCTCTTAACAGATGTGATATTTGACCTAATTATTTGTGATAAATATCACAAAATATATAATTTTGAAATTAAATAGTGGATAAATGCATTCATTAGAGGATGTTAGCAATATCAACTGTCAGGACTGTTCGGATAAGTCCTGTGCTACCGCTGTCCTGGATAAAAGCGAGATGGACACTATATTCAAGAACCGTTTCATCAATAAAATCAAAAAAGGAACAAATATCCTTAATGAAGGTTCGCCAACATCTCATATCATTTACCTCCGATCAGGACTAATCAAAGAATACATGCGAAGGCCGGACCAACAGGAGCAGATCATTCAGATCATCCTGCCTCACTCTTATCTCGGGCTGACTTCTATATTTGGTGACAAAGTGAATCACTATTCCTATAGTGCCCTTACCGATCTCCGGGTATGTTATATCGAGATTGATGTATTTACCGGGCTTATTAAAAACAACGGTAATTTCGCGTATGAGATTCTGACGTCGGTGGGAAGAGACAGCCTTCGTAGTTTCCATCGGTTTGTCAATCAAAGTAATAAGAAAGTTTATGGGCGGGTTGCTGATATCCTGATCTACTTTTCGAAGGTGATTTTTGCCAACGATCGTTTTCAGATTCCATTAACCAGATGCGAGATAGCGGATATGGTTGGTACTTCAAGGGAAAGTACGGGCAGGGTACTGGCGAAATTTAAGGGAGAGGGAATCATCGAAATACATGGGAAGAATATCCAGGTAAAAGATATGCTTAAGTTAGAGCAGATCAGTAAGTACGGTTGATTATTATTGCCTTGCCAAAGTCTGCTGAAGGAAGTTTCAATAGCGATAAATTCCAAAACTTCTTTTTTGATGAAGGAACCTTAATTTGGTTGTATCTGAGTTTTGAATAACTTTCCGGCACCTAAACATACCGGCAATGGTGCGACATATATTTCTCTTTTCCCGGGCGGCTGCAATCGGCCTGCTGTTTATGATTTTTTCACAGGCATTGCAGAGCCAAACACGCTTTGAGCCCAACTGGCAATCCATCGATAGCCGACCAACTCCCCAGTGGTTCTCGGATGCAAAATTCGGCATTTTCGTATGCTGGGGACTCTATTCCGTTCCTGCCTGGAGTCCGAAAGGCCAGTATTCTGAATGGTATATGTACTGGATGAAACAGAAGGCTTTCGAGGGAAAGGTGTACGATTTTCATCTGAATAAATATGGACCCGGGTTCGAGTTTAAAGACTTTGCTCCCCTTTTTAAGGCTGAGCTGTGGAATCCCGACGATTGGGCGGATCTTTTTCAGCGTGCCGGCGCTAAATATATCGTCTTTACCACCAAACATCACTCTGGATATACGTTGTGGCCGAGTGCAGAGGCTGAGCAAACCTGGGGCGAAAATTACAACCCGGTCAAGGTGGGCCCGAAACGCGACCTGGTTGGAGATTTGACTACTGCAGTCAAGAAAAAAGGACTGAAAATGGGGCTTTACTATTCTCTTTTTGAGTGGTATCACCCATGGTATTTGAATGATTTCCATGATTTTGTGTCTAAGCATTTTCATCCGCAGTTCAAAGATCTGGTAACAAGATATGAGCCCGATATTTTATGGGCCGATGGTGAATGGGAGCAAACTTCCGAAGCCTGGCGAACTCCGGAATTGCTGGCCTGGCTGTTTAATGAAAGCAAGAATAAGGAGGTGGTGATTAACGATCGCTGGGGCAATGATTCAAGGCATAAGCATGGCGGATTTTATACCACTGAATATGGTTCAGGCATGGATGACGACAAACACCCATGGGAAGAAAACCGCGGCATGGGTTATTCGTATGGATACAACAGGGCCGAAAACCTCGAAGATTACCGGAGTTCACAGGAACTTATTTTGATGCTAGCGGATATCGTATCACGCGGTGGTAATTTATGCCTCGATATTGGTCCGGCAGCCGACGGGCAGATCCCGGTGATCATGCAGGAAAGGCTGGTCCAGATTGGAAACTGGCTCAAGGTTAACGGGGATGCAATCTATGGAACCCGGATGTGTTCGACCCCTGTGCAATGGTCGGCAGGACAAAAGCCGGAGATCAAGCGAGGTGAATTTATGGTGCCTTATAATATTCTCAAGGAAACTGTCCGGCCCGATTCCGGTCAGGCGGTCAAGGAAATATTCTTCACTAAAAAAGGAAATTCTATTTATGCCATAGTTCCCAAATGGCCCGGCAAGAATCTTATAATCAACGATCTCGCCGTCACCCGTCACCCGTCACTCGTCACTTTCTTGCAAACTGGCCAAAAGCTAAAATTTCACTATCAAGGTGGGGAATTAAGCATAGAAATGCCTTCCTTCGATCCCAACGGGAACTGGGCCACAGAAGCGTTTGCATTTAAAATTGAAAATAACTAGTCGAAGTTATGGAACAAAAAAAGACTTATCCGGTATTCGCATATAGGTGGGTGATTTTGGCGGTATACATGTTTTTATCCATTGTGATACAGATACAATGGCTGGCACACGCTTCGGTTGCCAGGCCGGCTGCAGTTTTTTATGCCGGTCAGTTTAGTCCTGATGGCTTGTTCAATATTGATTTCCTTGCGTTGTTATACATGCTCGTTTACATTATTGTGAGTATACCTGCATCGTATATCATCGATACCCATGGCATTAAAATCGGTTTGGGAATTGGTGCAGCCATAACCGTGGTATGCGGTCTGCTAAAAGGCTTTATGGCTGAAAATTATATAGGAATTCTGGTGGCACAGGTTGGGTTGGCTATTGCTCAGCCATTCATATTGAACGCGGTAACCGCAATAACGGTCAGGTGGTTTCCGCTGAGAGAGCGTGGAATGGCGGCCGGTATGGCTGCACTTGCTCAGTATCTGGGAATCATAATTGCCATGCTCGTAACACCATTAATGATTGGGATCAATCCGGATAAACCTGATTATGGCAGTGGATTTGGTCATATGCTGATGATCTATGGCGTAATAACCGCGGTGGCTGGCGTATTATCGCTGATCCTTATCAAGGAAACTCCACCGGAACCTCCTGGAGATGAGCTGGTGGAGCGTATGAGTTTCGGCAAAGGGCTTAAGCATATTCTCGGTTTACGGGATATGCGTATTATCCTGATAATTTTCTTGATCGGCCTGGGTATTTTTAATGCGGTGAGCAGCATGACGGATGCTATCGCTGCGCACATGGGGGTTAAAGATTCCGAAGGCCTCATCGGCGGAATCATGCTGATTGGAGGAATTATTGGGGCAGTAATCATACCCTGGCTTTCAGATGTTTATAAAAAGAGAAAATTTTTCCTGGTAGTATGCATGGTCGGCATGGTCCCGGGAATCGTTGGATTATCGCTGGCTGATCACCTGGCTTCGACCCCTGGTGCCATTTACGGAATAACCCTTGCCGGCTCATTTATCCTTGGATTTTTCGTGATGAGTGCCGGTCCAATTGGGTTCCAGTATGCTGCTGAAGTAAGCTATCCGGCTCCGGAATCTACCTCGCAGGGCCTTTTACTCCTGATCGGGCAAGTTACCGGGATGATATTTGTTGCCGGGATGAGCATACATCAGAATCATTTTCTGGGCGTTTTTATGACCCTCTTTGTGGTGCTTACGGTTGTGACGATGATATTGGGCACCACATTGCGTGAATCGCCGCACTTTCGCTAAGCGAAGAAGAAGATCGGAAGAGTCGGCAGTTTGCAGTTGGCCCTCGGAGAGTTGTCATCCCCGCGGACGTGGGGAACCCGTCGCATACCACGAATTTCTGCAACAGACCGTTCTGCTGAAAAGCAAAATCTTCAATAATAAATATTGTTACTTTTCGGACAGATCAATTTAAGTAACCCGTTATGAAATCTCTCCTAGCCGCATTCTTGTTTCTATCTTTCCTTGTGCCTTGTGCATGGTGCCTTGCGCCTTCAAATGAGTCTTCAAGTGAGCCTTATTTTTTAAGTTCCCCATCCCTCTCTCCTGATGGAAAAACTGTGGTTTTCAGCTTCGAGGGTGACCTGTGGAAAGCTGATGTGGCAACCGGAACGTCTTACCGGCTCACAGCAATGCAAGGTTATGAAACTAATGCCCGAATTTCCCCGGATGGCAAGTGGATTGCTTTTACCGGCCGACAGTTCGGTAATGCTGATGTTTTCGTCATTCCGATGGAAGGCGGTGAAATCCGCCAGCTTACCTGGCATGCAGCAAACGATGATGTGGAAAACTGGAGCTGGGATTCCAAATCAATTTATTTCACTTCCAACCGCATGAACAGCGGAACCGTTTATAAAGTTCCTTTGGAAGGTGGCAACCCGGTTCGGCTTTTTAATCACTATTTCAATACCATTCATAACCTGGTTGAGAACCCGAAAACCGGTGAACTGTTTTTTAATGACACCTGGGAAAGCCAGAGCATGGCCAGCCGCAAACGGTATAAAGGTGAATATAATCCTGATATCCAATCGTATAATCCCAAAACGGGGGAGTATAAGCAGTATACCACGTGGATTGGAAAAGATATGTGGGCCACCATCGACCTGAGTGGTACCGTTTATTTTGTGTCGGATGAGCAGAATGGCGAATACAATCTTTGTAAACTGGACCATGGCAAGACAAAAAATCTGACAGATTTCAAAACATCCATCAAGCGGCCAATGGTTTCTGCAGATGGTTCAAGGGTGGTGTTCGAAAAGGATTATCAGCTTTTTATGTACGAGACTGCATCTGGAAAATCAAGTAAAATGCCTATCCGGATTGTTCGAAACAGTATTTTACCCAAAGAGCAGAATTTTTCTGTGGCAGGCAGGATAAGCGATTTCGATGTATCGCCCGATAACAAGAAGATTGCCTTTGTTTCGAGGGGCGAACTTTTTGTGAGCGATATCGAAGGCAAGTACATTAAGGTACAAGGCACAAGGCAACTGGCAGAAATTGGTAAAAAGGAGGAGGGAACAGGAGGCAAGGGGGGAGCATTTGAGCGCGTGATGAGTGTCAAATGGCTAAGCGATAATAAGACGCTGCTTTACAATCAGACCTGGAATGGGTATTTAAACTGGTTTACCCTCTCGGCTGACGGAACCGGTGAGCCAAAGCAACTGACCACTGATAAGGCCAATGACCGGGATATTGTATTCAACAAGGACCTTACAAAAGCAGCTTATATCAGCGGAAGGGAAGAGCTTCGGCTAATGGATCTAAAAACCATGGAAAGCAAACTGCTGCTGAAGGATGAATTCTGGGGATTCCAAAATGGTGAACCGGGATTTTCGCCTGATGGTGAATATGTTATCTACACTGCAAAAAGAAATTTCGAGGACGATATTTTTGTTTATAATCTCAAGAGCGGAAAAATTACCAATCTTACCAATACCGGTGTGGCTGAATCAAACCCGGTTTGGAGCGGCGATGGTAAATACATCTATTTTTCGACTAACCGCACTGCTCCATCCTTCCCAACCGGCGGAGGCAGTTCTCATATTTATCGGTTTGCCCTCGACAGGACCGATGCTCCTTTCAGGACTGATGAATTTGATAAACTTTGGAAAAAAGATACTACTGCCGCCAAGAAGGATACTGCAGCCGGTAAGAAAGATACCACAACAGCCAAAAAAGAGGCTATAGTACCGATCGTAATCAATACCGATCGGATATGGGAACGTTTTGAGATGATCAGCCCGGGTTTCGGTTCGCAGGGATCACCCTATGTTATCCAGAAGGGCGATAAAACAACCGTCCTTTATTATTCCGATCATGCGATGGGTGCCGGCGCTCTATGGAAAACTGTTCTTTCACCCTGGGATCCGGCCAAGACAGAGAAAATTGAAGGTGCAGGACCAGGGAGTATCGTAAAAGCCGGCGACAAATTCTATATGCTTTCGGGCGGTGTCATTTACAAACTTAACGTTGATGGTAATAAGGCGGATAAAATCGATATAAACACCTCTTTTACCCGCAATCTGGCCGCAGAGTTTAATCAGATGTTTGAGGAAACATGGGCCAACATGGAAGAAGATTATTACAGCGAGAATTTGCATGGTGCCGATTGGCCCAACTATAAGGCATACTATAAGCAGTTCCTGCCTTTCCTCAATAACCGGAATGATTTAAGGGTGCTGATGGCCGACATGCTTGGCGAACTGAATTCCTCGCATCAGGGATTCAATAGCTATGGGGAAGAAGAATCAGGCCGGATAAATTATACGACGCTGGAAACAGGTCTTTTGTTTGATGAATCAGCTCCGTTTAAGGTAAAAAGGTTAGTTGCCAGAAGTGCAGTGGATAATTCACGTATCGATATAAAACCGGGTGACGTTTTGTTGAAAGTGAATGGCGAAACAGTTAATACTGCTCTGCCCCGTGATTATTATTTCTATAAGCCGGCAATGGAGCCTGAGCTGCTGCTGACTTTCAGAAGAGATTCGAAAGATTTTGATGTCAAGATACATCCCATGGCCTATAACTCCCTGGGGCGGGATTTGTATGAAGAGTGGGTCGATGGAAACCGGCAGAAAGTTAATGAACTGAGCAAGGACAGGATCGCCTATGCCCAGATGAAAGATATGGGGGGTGGGGAATTGGAGAATTTCCTGATGTCGATGACGCGCGATCTGGATAATAAAGATGGACTTATACTCGACCTGCGATATAATACTGGCGGTAATGTTCACGACGAAGTGCTGAGATTTTTGAGTCAGCGCACCTATCTTCAGTGGAAATCCAGAGGAGGTAAACTGGCAAATCAGTCAAATTTTGCACCTTCGGATAAGCCTATTGTTCTTCTTATTAACCAGCAATCCCTAAGCGATGCAGAAATGACATCGGCCGGGTTTAAAGCACTTAAGCTGGGAACGATTGTCGGAACCGAATCCTACCGCTGGATCATTTTTACCTCGGCAAAAGGGTTGGTCGACGGATCATCGTACCGGTTGCCTAGTTGGGGCTGCTATACACTTGATGGGCAGGACCTTGAAAAAACCGGGGTCAAACCGGATGTTTATGTAAAAACCACCTTCCTTGACAGGATGAACGGACGCGATCCGCAGTTGGAAAAGGCAGTAGAGGTAATAAGGCTTGCTAACGCTCACTAATTAAAGAGGGGCTTTGGCGGATTATTAGACGGAGCGACTGGTCGTAGGTGAGGTAGTTCCAGGCCCAATTGATAAAAATGAAGAACCTGTTCTTGGTGCCGACGATAGCCATCAGGTGAACGAGTATCCAAATCAGCCAGGCAACGAAACCGCTGATATGTATGCGGCCGATATCCACAACAGCCTTATTGCGGCCAATGGTGGCCATCGATCCTTTATCATTGTAGGTAAACGGAACCGGGGTAAGGTTCTTAGACTTTCTAAAGAGGTTCTCGGCCAGTAATCGGGCTTGCTGAATGGCAGGTTGGGCGACTTGCGGATGCCCATTTGGGAATGCTTCCTCCGTCATGATCGATTGGTCTCCAACAACATAAATATCTTCATAATTGGCAAGGCTGCTGAACCGGTCAACAACCATCCGGCCTGCACGCCCCCGTGTGGCTTTTTCGAGTCCGGGAATGTCCGGAACCTTCACTCCTGCAGCCCAGAGCAAGGTGCGGCACGCAATCTTTTCACCATTACTCAAGGTGACAGTCGAGCCATCGTAACCCTGAACCGCCGTTCCGGTTTTTACCGTTACACCCATTTCCTGAAGATATTTTGTCGCCTTTTGAGAAGCCTTTACCGACATCGGGGAGAGCAGTCTGTCAGCCGATTCCAGAATGTAAATTTTCATCTTGGAAAAATCCAGCTCGGGGTAGTCCGATGGAAAAACAAATTGTTTCATATCAGCAATTGAACCAGCCAGCTCAACCCCAGTTGGGCCGCCACCGACAACCGCGATATTCATGATGGGTTCCTGTTGTGAAACGGAAGAAAGATTCAAGGCTTCTTCATAGTTCTCAAGCAGGATGTTACGCAGTCGGATAGCCTCTGATACCGATTTCATTGGCAGACTGTTGGCTTCAAGTTCCGCATTACCAAAAAAGTTATTTGTTGCTCCAAGCGCCAGCACCAGAATATCATATCCAAGAGATCCGATCGAAGTGACAATTACCTTTTTTTCAGTGTCAACTTTTTTTAATTCAGCCATCCTGAAATGAAAATCCGGAATTCCCTGGAAGAGCTTTCTCAGGGGAAAGGCAATTGAGCTTGGCTCTAATCCAGATGTGGCAACCTGATAATAAAGCGGTTGAAATTGATGATAATTGTTCCGGTCGATCAAAACAACCTGAAAGTTGCGTTTAATCAGGCTCCTGACGAGTCGTAATCCGGCAAATCCGGCACCAACAACAACAATTCGCGGTTTCTCGGATTCAGGAATATTTGGTAAAGAATACATGACAATTTTGGTTTGTGTGATCAAGTTAACAGGTAAATATGACACCTGTAACAAAATTTGGAGGCTGAATGTTGAACTTTAATGATCGAATTTACACAATTTCTATGCAATCGTCCTTCAAACAAGCACTTGCAATTGCTGGTACGAACCTGTTATTTGAAACTTAATAAGTTTCTGTACCTTTGGAATAAGCATATATTGCGGGATCATGAAAACAAAACATCTCATTATTTTCGTTGTGGTCATGGGCTTTTTGGCCGGCTGCAACAAGGACAATCTGCCAGCAGGTTTAGAATGGACCGTGCCGGAAAATCCTTCCACCTTTCCTCTGATGAACGACAAAGTAGCTCTGGTATATGAGGTTATGGTGAAAAACTCTTCGATTGATACCTATACTGTTGAATCTACCAATGTTAAAGACGGATCCACTGTTTATCTGGATCTTACAGGCAGCGGATTGAGTGATAATATCTCAGTCTGGCACTCTTCGTTGAAAACAATCGGAGCCGGTGAAACCGGATTTATCTACCTGTGGATTGAGGTTTCACCTGATTTGTCGCTACCTGAAACGATGTCTCAGATCATTCAGTTCAGCCGCACTTCGGATGGAAAGCTTTACGAAAAGACACTCAAGGTTACCATTGATAAAAAGACGCCGGTGGTTCTTTCCTATCCTCTTAACGCCCGCCGCTATGCTGTAGTGGGAGCACCGTCGAATACTTCCTATCATCGTCGTACCGTGAATTATCTGGATGAGAAATTCTGGACTTCCGACCGTTATGCAATGGATTTTATCGGACTTGATAATGGGAACCGCTATCGTCAGGGCCGACAGGATTTAAATCTTGATTATTATGGCTATCAGGATATTGTTTATTCCGCTACGGCTGGAACCGTGGTCAGCGTAATTGATACCATAGCAGAAAATGTACCCCCGAAAGTTCCGGAAATTGATGCTTCAGCTCTTTATCGTTCCGGTGGCAATCAATTGGTGGTAAAGGTATCAGAGGGAGTTTATGTCTTTTATGGGCATCTTACCAGGGCAAGTTCGACCCTTAAGGCCGGAGATAAGGTGGAGGTTGGGCAGCCGGTTGGAAGATTGGGCAACTCAGGCAACAGCGATGCCCCGCAGCTCCATCTGCAAGTCATGGACGGACCGGATCCGCTCAGGAGCCACGGCATTCCATGGGTATTCAACAAGTTTACATTGCACGGAAATATAACAGGTTATGACCATACCGATGGGTTGATCAATGTAAATTACCTGAACATTCAAAGGCAAATTTCAGGTAAGAATATTGTCGGTGATGCCGTGGTTGGCTTCGACTAGCTGCCCGCTGCCAACTCTTCCGATCTTTCTTTCGTTCTCCGTTCTTCTTCTTCGTCTTCCGTGTCACCCGTCATTAGTCACCTGTCACTAGTAACCTGTCACTTGTCACCAAACTTAAGTCCCTGCTCGTCTGCATCAACGACCACGGGCACGTTGGCCTGGATGGTTCCGGCGAGAATCTCTTTTGAAAGTTTGTTAAGCAATTCTTTCTGAATAAGACGTTTAACTGGTCGGGCTCCAAATTGTGGATCGTATCCTTTTTCAGCAATCCAGTCGTATGCTTTATCAGTAAGTGTCAGAGTGAGCTGCGAAGCCAGTTGTTTCTGGATTCCAGCGATCTGGATACTCACGATTTTCCTGATCTCGGTTCGGCTCAAAGGTGTAAACATGATGATTTCATCTATCCGGTTCAGAAATTCCGGACGGATAGTCTGTCTCATCAGCTCGAAAACTTTTTCACGAGTATCATCATAAACAGCAATCCTGTTTGTCTCTGTTACATGCGACATTTTTTCCTGAATGATATCCGATCCGATATTGGAGGTCATTATAACAATGGTGTTTTTGAAGCTAACCAAACGACCCTTATTATCAGTTAATCGCCCATCTTCGAGCACCTGCAGTAAGATGTTGAATACGTCAGGATGGGCTTTTTCAATCTCATCAAGCAATATCACGGAATACGGTTTACGGCGAACGGCCTCAGTGAGCTGGCCCCCTTCGTCATACCCCACATATCCGGGAGGGGCTCCAACCAGCCTTGAAACGCTGTGCCGCTCCTGATATTCGCTCATATCGATTCGGGTCATCAGGTTTTCATCATCAAAAAGGTATTCAGCCAAGGCACGGGCAAGCTCAGTTTTTCCAACACCGGTTGTACCCAGGAAGATAAATGATCCTACCGGACGTTTCGGGTCCTGAAGGCCGGCGCGGCTCCTCCGTACAGCATTAGCAACCGCTTCAATGGCTTCGTCCTGACCAACAACGCGGAGATGCAGCTCTTCTTCGAGGTGCAAAAGCTTGTCTTTTTCACTTTGCAGCATGCGGGTTATCGGTATTCCTGTCCATTTGGATACAACTTCAGCTATATCTTCTGAATCAACCTCCTCTTTTATCAGGGCGCCATTGATATGCAAACCCCGAAGCTCCTCATTCAGCTCTGTGATTTTCCGCTCAGCCTCTTTTATCCGACCGTATCTTATTTCAGCCACCCGTTCATAATCCAGTGAGCGCTCAGCCTGATCAGCCTCCAGCTTGAACTGTTCAATGGCTGACTTGTTTTTCTGGATCTCATCAACTGTAGTTTTTTCACGCTGCCATTCAGCCCGGAGCTTGGTCCGCTGATCAGAAAGGTTTGCTATCTCCTCACTGATTTTGGTGGTTTTATCCTTGTCACCTTCCCGTTTAATTGCTTCGCGCTCGATTTCCAGCTGACGGATCCGCCGCTCAAGTTCATCCAGCTCCTCAGGCATTGAATTCATTTCAAGCCTGAGTTTAGCAGCTGCCTCATCCATCAGGTCGATAGCCTTATCAGGTAAAAACCGGTCGGTGATGTACCGGTGCGAAAGTTCCACTGCCGCAATTATCGCATCATCTTTAATTCTAACCTTGTGATGCATTTCATACCGTTCTTTTAACCCCCTCAGAATAGATATTGCACTTAAAACATCTGGCTCATCAATCATCACCTTCTGAAAACGGCGTTCCAGAGCTTTGTCTTTTTCAAAATATTTCTGGTATTCATCGAGCGTGGTAGCACCGATCGCCCTGAGTTCCCCTCTGGCCAGTGCAGGTTTGAGGATATTGGCGGCATCCATGGCCCCTTCCGATTTGCCGGCCCCAACAAGGGTATGGATCTCATCGATAAACAATATAACCTCTCCCTCGGCTGCAATAACTTCTTTGACAACAGCTTTCAATCGTTCCTCAAATTCCCCTTTATATTTTGCTCCTGCGATAAGAGCTCCCATATCGAGGGCAAATATCTGCTTCGATTTAAGATTTTCCGGAATGTCACCACTTAAAATCCGTCGGGCCAGGCCTTCCACGATAGCAGTTTTACCCGTTCCTGGTTCACCTATCAGAACAGGATTATTTTTTGTCCGCCTGGATAAGATCTGCAATACACGCCTGATTTCCTCATCACGGCCGATCACCGGATCAAGTTTGCCTAACCGTGCCTGTTCGTTCAGGTTTATCGCGTACCGGTTAAGGGCATCAAAAGTGGTTTCAGCCGTTTGGCTGTTAACCGTCTGTCCTTTACGTAATTCAGAGATGGCAGTCTTTAACTGCTTTTCACCCATCCCACTGTCTTTTAACATTTGGGCCACATCGTCGCCGGCATCCAATAATCCGAGTAAAATATATTCAACTGAGACAAATTGGTCACCTGCCTCTTTCGATAGATTTTGTGCCTTGGTCAGGGTACGGTTACCTGATTTTGAAAGGTAAGCTTCGCCACCCACAATTTTCGGATAACGATGAATGATACGGTCTACCGCCGATTCTACGGTCGCCGGATTTACTGATATTTTTTCAAGCAGATGACGCGTAACATCTTCAGCTTCGGTAAATAGTGCTCTCAACAGGTGTCCACTTTCGACAGCCTGATGCTGGTTCCCTTCGGCTATCGTAAACGCTTGTTGGATAGCTTCCTGGGCTTTAATAGTAAAATTATTAAGATTCATATCCCTACAAATTAATACACTTAATTAGGCATCAATTTGTTTGCCAGAAAGGATTTATGGCCAGATTGGCAGATAAAACCAGCGATGAGATTGGAAGGGGTCCTCAGTCGGAATCAATCATTCGTACCTGAGCGTTTCAACTGGATTGCGCCGGGCGGCCCTGAACGATTCCCAGGAAACGGTGGCAATGGCAACAAATATTACCAGGGCCCCTGAAGCAAGGAATATCCACCATGAAACCGATGTTTTATAAGCAAAGGCCTGTAGCCATCGGTTCATAATGTAATAAGCAACAGGTATGGCAACAATAAATCCTGCCAGGACCCAACGAACCATCCTGTAATTTAACAGGACCATGATTTGCGCACTGGTGGCCCCGTTAACTTTTCGGATACCGATCTCTTTGCGCCGGCTCACCGTAATGAAAGCTGATAGTCCAAATAACCCAATGGCTGAAATCATCATGGCGAGCAATGAGAATAGGGTGATCATCTTCTGATTTTGTCCCAGCGATTGATAATTGGTCGCCAGATAATCATCGAGAAACCGGAATTCAAAAAGTTGTTCGGGCATCGTTCTTTCCCAGACTCCCCTTATCTTATTCATTAATCCTGCAACATCCGTGGTATTGTATTTGACATTGACATAGTAATAACTCCAGCTGTCGCTTTTTGGATTGACAGATATGATTAATGGGGTAACGGGTTCATACAGAGAAGAGAAATGGAAATTCTCGACTACGCCAATGACCTCAAAAGGCTGATTCCTCTTTATCTTTTTTCCGATGGGATCAGTCCAGCCGGCAAAATCCACCAGTGCCTGATTAACCAGGAACCCGCTTGCATCGGATGCATTTGTTCCTCTGAAATTACGGCCACTTTTTAACTTGATACCATAACAATCCAGGAAATTCTCATCCGTATAAATGGTTCCAATAAGCTCGATATTTTCTTTTCCTTCCAGTGCATATCCGTTGCTGGTTAATCCGGCTCCAGGCATTTCGCTGGATACACAAACTGTCGTAATGCCAGGCAATTTCCGGAGCTCGTCAGTGATCCTTCCTACATCCTTTAATTCAAAACCTTTGCTGACATTCATGCTGCCAACAGAATGGTGATCAAATCCCAGATCCATGCTTCCGATAAAGCTATTCTGTTTTTGCATCAGAATCAGGGTTCCGATCAGGACAACGGCTGCAAAAAACTGGAAAGCCACCAGTCCATTACGAAAATATTGCTGCTTGCCCATGACTGATTTTTGAATGCCGGACATTGCTTTTTGACGACCGAGGAGCCAGGCAGGACCTGACCCTGCAATAAAACCGGTAAACAGGGAGGCAAAAAGGCTTATGGCAAACACGAGGATCGGGGCATCCTTCAACGAAAATTCTGATCTCGTAAATTGGTTCAACATTGGATAAAAGCTCATCAGGAGGATTATCGAGATAACCCCTGAAATGAGTGAAAGAACAACGGATTCTGCCAGTAATTGGGCCCTGATCTGGGAGCCTGCAGCGCCCATGATTTTACGCATTCCCGTTTCTTTTATCCTGGTAAGGGCGATAGCAGTAGAAAGATTGATGTAATTGATGATCGCCAGAATCAGAATTAAAAATGCTATTGTGCTTATAATCAAGAGGTTCATTTTGCTTCGGTTGGTCGGACAGTCATTATCAAGATGGCTGTTGAGGTGGACCTCCCTGATGGGCTGCAGGGCCAGGGACATTTCCCATCCGGCCGACCGGTATTTCTTATTGATCTTTTCTTCGAGAAAGGCGGGAAATTTGGAAACAAGTTGATCCTTGTCGATGCTCTGGTTTAACCGCAAGTAGGTCAAAAATGTCCAGCCGCCATCCCATGAAAGGTAAATCCCGGGGTGGTTCTCCAGAGACAGATAGGAGGCTACTGCATCAAAGACAAGGTGACTGTTGGCCGGTGGATTTTCAGCAACACCGGTGACTACAAACTCCATACCCTCGGGCGTTTTTACCACCTGGCCCATTGGATTTTTGGATGCAAACAAGCGGGTTGCCTCTGACTTAGAAATAACCAAGCTGCCCGGGTGATTAAGTACTTGATCGGGAGAGCCTTGTATTAATTTGAAGCCAAAAAATGTAAAGAAATCGGAGTCTACATAACGGAATCGGTTTGTGGTCATGTTATCTGATCCGATCAGAATCTTTTGCTGACTTTCGGCTGATACCCTGCAGAAAGATTTAATGCCGGGAATCTCCGCAGCTGCAGCGGGTCCGACAGGTGCATTGCAGAACCCGCTCGACATACGCCGGTCGCCATTGACCAAAGTGGAAGTTACCCGGTAGATGCTTTTACTGTCGGGATAGAAATTATCAAAATTGGTTTCGTGGGTAACGAGGATAAGAACATAGATGAATGCTGCGAGGCCCAGCGATAGTCCGATCAGGTTGATAAACGTAAACGATCTATGCCTGTAAAGATGTCGCAGCGCAAGCTTCAGCTGAAGTTTGAACATCGGTTTAGTTTAAATATATGACGTGTGAATTTACCATTAGTTACAAATCTCAGATACATTTGTAAAAAACAAAACCGATGGCTAAAGACTGGAAAGATCGGCTTGGAGTCGTTTACTCAACGAATTCCGATTTTAAATATGATAAAGATGAACAGGCTGAACCTGATACACTTCCGGCCAATCAGCAGAAGCTTATTGTTCAGCTCGATAAGAAAAATCGCAAAGGAAAAGCGGTGACCCTGATCACCGGATTCACCGGTAGCACTGAGGATTTAGAATCACTCGGTAAGCTGCTTAAAACAAAATGCGGCGTGGGCGGTACGGCCAAAGACGGGGAAATCCTTATTCAAGGGGACTTCCGCGAAAAGATTATGCTGATACTGGCTACTGAAGGCTATAAAGCGAAGAAGTCAGGGGGGTGAAGAATCTCTGACTTCTTTCGATCCTGCGTTCGTCCACCGATCTTCTTCTACGATTGTTTTGCGGCGCTTGTCACCTGTCACCCGTCACTTGTCACTCCCTACCGTCAGCGTCGCGGCAACTTTAATCTCCCGTGATGAACTGCCCGCCATTAATCGAAATTCACCCGGCTCGATGACTGTTTTGAGGTTTTTATCAAGCATCGAAAGCATTTCTGGAGTAATATCAAAGGCGACATCAGCGGATTCCCCCTTTTTAAGGTGAATACGTTGAAATCCTTTAAGTTCGATAACCGGGCGGGCAACTGAAGCGATCTGGTCACGCAGGTAAAGCTGAACAACTTCATCGCCGTCGAATTTGCCGGTATTAGTGATTTTGAAATGAACCCTTGTTGACTCGCCAGCTTTAATCTCAGGTTTATCCAGTTTAATATCAGCATACTCAAATGTTGTATAGCTTAAGCCGTATCCAAAAGGGAATAATGGCTGACCGGTAAGGTTGTTATAATCATCGCCACGACCCGTAGGTTTGTGGTTATAAACCAGGGGCAGCTGAGCTTCCGATAATGGAAAAGTGACGGGCAATCTGCCTGCCGGGTTATAATCTCCGAAGATTACATCGGCAATGGCCTCACCGCCAACTTCACCCGGATACCAGACATCTAAAACTGCAGGTACTTTATCGAGCCAGTTGCTCATAGTTACCGCACTTCCACCCACAATTACCACCACCAGAGGCTTACCGGTGGCAGCAACTTTCTTGATTAGTTCCTCCTGGTGACCCGGAAGGGCAAGAGAAGCGCGATCGCGGAATTCGCCCTCTTCGATGCCGACCGCCAGAATTACGGCATCGGATTTTGAAGCCACTGTAACTGCCTCATCGATTTCCTTTTGCCAATCATTTTTAACGAAAACATTCCAAATAAGTGCGAACCATGCGTTTCCTGTCGGTTCGTAATACTCAATCTTAAGGTCGTATATTTTACCAGCGACAAAATCATAATCAACGGTCAGCGTCTGGCGGCCCTTTTTTATCCAGTTATCAATAAACAGTTTATTGTTGATATACAATCGATACCCATCATTTCCATCGATACCGATTTTATATTTACCGGTTCTTGGCGACATCAACTTACCTGTCCATCGAACAGAAAAAAAGTCGTTTCGTAATTTCGCCGGATCCGGGCTAAACAGGGTCCATTGAAACCGTATTTGCTTGTCGGATCTTGTCATAACAGGCTTTCCCGATAACGTTATATTATCAAAATATTCCCCTTTCAGACCGCCGGTCTCCGAAGCTATGGTGTTTACCGTTGCTTCCTCAGTGGTATTGGACAAAAACTCTGCAGGCACAGGCAAATACTCCACCGCTTCACGACCGCACCCCTTAGCATAAATGACTTGTGTCTTTATGCTTGTGACTTTTTCCTGATTTTTGCCCTCTGCCTTCTGCCTTATGCCTTCAAATATGGATACCTTGTTGCATCCCGGCCCGCTGTATCCACCGAGCCTGGCTTCCATGGCATCCTGTCCGATTATTGCGATCGTTTTCAGGTTCTTTGAGAGCGGTAAAGTGCTTCCGTCGTTTTTCAATAATACAATTGATTTTTTTGAGGCTTCCAATGCTAAAGCACGGTGCTCCTGACTTCCATTGGTGGTTTCAGCCAGCTTGGGATCCACATAGGGGTTATCGAATAATCCAAGTTCGAACTTCTGACGCAACACCCGGGCTACCGCCCTATCTATGATATCAACCGGAATGGTCCCGTCGAGAAAAGGCTTTATAAACAGTGAGCTATGATCATATGAGGTCTGGAAAATCACATCCAGGCCATTTTTTATAGCTTCGGCGCCTGATTCCCAGTATTCCTTTGCAGTCATATGAAGGACATTAGCGCCACCAACAGCATTGGCATCCGAAATCACAAATCCCCGGAACTTCTCTTCTCCTTTTAACCAAGTGTTCAGCAGCCAGTTATTCGCCGAGCAAGGTTGTCCATCGAGCGAATTATACGAGGTCATCACGCTTAACATGCCGGCTCTTTTAATGGCAGCATCGAAAGGTGGGAGGTGTATTTCTCGTAAATATCTTTCATTCAGATGGATGGGGTAGCTATCCCGACCGCCATCACCGACATTGGCAATCAGATGTTTAGGGGTAGTGATAACACCAATTTTTTCAAATTCCGAGACGTAGGCAACAGCCATTTCAGCGGTCAGGAAGGGATCTTCGCCATAGGATTCTTCCACACGGCCCCAGCGAACATCCGTAGCCATATTGATGACTGGCGATAATATTTGCCTGAGTCCACGGGTTTTACATTCAGCTGCAATAGCTGCAGATACCTTATGCATCAGGGGAATATCAAAAGAAGCAGCAAGGCCTATGGATTGAGGGAAAGATGTTGCTCCCTGCCTGACAAGTCCGTGCAACGATTCATCGAAGGGAATGATTGGAATTCCCAAGCGGGATTCATTGATAAAAAATCGTTGAATCTCATTTATCTTGATGGCTGTTTCGGCTGCTGAAGCGCCAGCTGCATAGGTTAACAGCTGGCCCGTAGCATCGGTGGTCTTTCCCTCGGCTGAAATCTGAAATCCAAAGATTCCTTGTTTCAATTTATCCTTCCCGATGGATAAATCACCCGGGATCATAAACAGCTGCCAGAACTTTTCCTCCGGCGTCATTTTTCCGATAAGGTCCGCCACCCGCGATTCAATTGGGGTTGTCTTATCCTTGTACAATTGTGCTGGAAGTAACCTTGGCAAAAGGCAGAGTGAAATGACGATGATGAGCTTCTTCATAAATATGTAATTGGTTCGCCTGCGGCTCACAAATAAGTTCGCTTCGCTCACTAAAAGGTTCGCCTTCGGCTCACTAATAGGCGCTTCGCGCTAAGAGGTCGCTGCGCTCACTAATTATGCTCGGCTGGCGCCTCGCTAATTTAAAAATAATTAGCGAGTGAAACGGCATATTTAGCGACCGAAGGGAGCCAATTAGTGAGCCGAAGGCGAACCAATTAGGAGCGAAGCGACCTTATCTCCTCCCAAGGAAAGTACTTGATCCCATTGGTGACAAAGCTATTCCTGCCCATATGCCCATAGGAAGCGGTCTGCTGATAAATCGGATTTTTCAGTGCGAGTTCACGGATAATATGGTAAGGACGCAGTGGGAAGTTTTCCCTCACTAACTGTTCCAGATCCTTTGCTTTCAGGTTTGTCTGCTCTTTTCCAAAAGTGTTAACCGAAACAGATACGGGATCGGCCTGACCAATGGCATAAGCCAGCTGAACCTCAATTTCAGAGGATATTCCGGCTGCCACCAGGTTTTTGGCTATATATCTGGCTGCATAAGCACCTGAGCGGTCAACTTTCGATGGATCCTTGCCGGAGAAAGCACCTCCGCCGTGACGGGCCCAGCCGCCGTAAGTATCGACAATGATCTTGCGGCCTGTTAACCCGGTATCCCCGTCGGGACCGCCGGTAACAAATAGTCCTGAAGGATTAACCAGCAGTTTTGTTAAAGACGAATACAAGGAACGATTGGCTTCAGATAAGGAATCCAGCAGGCGCGGGATCAGAACGCGTGCAATATCTTTTTTTATAAACTGATCAACATTTTCAAGACCGTTCATGGGGTCATGCTGGGTCGAAACCAGGATTGTATCGATTGCCACGGGATTATTCTGATCGTCGTAAACAATAGTCACCTGTGATTTGGCATCCGGACGGAGATAGGTCATTTCATGTCCTTCGCGACGAATTTCAGCCAGAATCTTCATTAGCCTGTGCGACAGGTCGATGGGCAGCGGCATCAATGTTTCTGTTCCGGAGCAGGCATAGCCAAACATCAGACCCTGATCACCGGCACCCTGGTTTTCAGGATCCTCCCTCAAAACTGCATTGGCAATATCGCCCGACTGCTCATGAATGAGGTTGGTGATTTCGCAGGTATGTCCATCAAATCCGAGTCCGGGATGGTCATATCCGATGGCATTAATTACTTTGCGGGCAATGGAATCATGATCCACGCGGGTTTTTGATCCAACCTCACCTGCGAGAACCACACGATTGGTGGTGACCATAGTCTCAATGGCTACACGGGAATTTGGATCTTGCGTAAGATAGGCGTCCAGAAGGGCGTCTGAAATCTGATCCGCAACTTTATCCGGGTGACCTTCACTCACGGATTCGCTCGTAAACAAGAAGTTTTTTACTTTACTCATGGTGCAAAAAGTTTTAATTAATACGCTTTTTGCATCGGGTTTATTCGGGATTGTCTGAAAACATTTATTTTGACCAGACGGCCCGCATTCTATACCACCGCGGCTTTTGTGCTCGGTTGGTGCCCCCATCTCCAGGGCTCCTGATGCGGGGGCAAAGATAACTTTTTTTCAGAATCTGTAATATGCGGCGACCAGAACCCTGAAGTTGGTTACTGGTTTGGCATTGATTACGGTTCCATCCAACTGTATTGTACCATAAGCAGCGGTGGTGGTTTCAAACTCACCGGCAATAGTTGTTTTCCCGCTGATAAACTGGACCCTCGGAGATATCCGCATCAGGTAATCGATATTGGTTCCCCGGCCAAATTCCGGCCCTGTAATAGTTGTCCCGGCTCCGAGATTTTTACTGTACCCACCGAATAAACCGGCCTGGAATTTTGTGCCGTTCGTGGTAATATCGAACCAACTGGAAAAAGTGTTCAGGTTGGTGTAAGTTTTTATTGCCTTCAATGGATCAGTTACTTCAGCAACCGCATAACCGCCAATCATAAGCATATCGGTCGCATTCTGCATATAGGCTGCCATGGCCGTGAAAGTCACCGGTTTGGTTTTAAAGTTTATTGTGGCAAATCCACAAAGACTTTCCAGATCTTCATCGGTATGGTAGTTAGCCGTTGTTTTTAGTTCGGGACGAATGGTCTTGAAATCGACTCCGGCAAAAAGGAGTCCGGATTTAGCGAGCTGAAACCGAAACTGAAGGTTCATAGGTGGCAACCCACTATTCTTCATGTATTTATTACTCGTACCGTCTTCCCCTGTGCCCATGAAATCCCGCTCCGAATAGGTGGTGAGAATGGCGCTTACTTTTCCAAATCGCTGGGTAAGTTTAACCTGGGGATTTCGGGCAAATGGCGTAAAAGGTGCACCGGTGTTGAAACTTATTGTCCCAGGAAAACATTCCGTCGGGAAAATCGGATGCCAGGCTTGCCCGATCAGGAGGGAAGTGTTTTTCCAATCCAGACGGGTATAGGCATGCCGTAAGCGGAATCCGTTCATGTCAGCCTCGCTGGTGCCGAAAAATTCTGCTTCCAGAACGCCCGAAGTTTTGGCTCCAAAAGCATCCGGACCAGTAACATCGGCATGCAGGCGGCTTTGAATGCTGAGAATATGAAATGAAGGACTTGCGTTCAGGTCAAGAGAATCTGCACTTAAGGATACATTATCCGGATACAGATAAAAATGTCCCTCGCGTAAACCGTTGGATGCACTGGATTGGCGGGTATCATACATCACATCAGTCTTTATATATCCGGATAATTTGATCCCAAAAGCCGGAGCTTTGGGCGCCTCCTGACTTTTGCCATCGAGGATGATAAAGAGGAGGAGGAGAATGGTACAGAGGCTTTTCATGGGGTATTGTTAGAGAATTCACGGCAAAAATACAATTCAGGTTGACCATAAAACCTTAAAAAAATCAGGTAAATTTGAGAAAATACCTGCCTATGAAAGTCACGAGTAAGGTTTCCTGTCAGGATTGTCCGCTCAAATGCGATCTGTCTGTTGCCATCAGGCATTCGGGACAATCATTTTCCGAGGCAAGGGCTATTCATGCCAACTTCAAGAGGCATGAAAAAATCTGCAAGCAGGGTAGCCCGGTCACTCATGCCATCTATTTAGTGGAAGGTACAGCCAAACTTTATATTGAGGGGATCAATGAACGGAATATCATTTTGTATCTCATGAAACCCCCGTCCTATATCGGGCTATTGTCATTTTTCGAAAGTGTGCACTATTCCTATTCTGTTACGGCTATTGAAGATGCGCGGGTTTGCATGGTTGATCTTGATTATGTTAAGGAGCTTTATCTGGAGGATCATGATCTTTTATTGAAATTAAACCAGGCATTTGGCCGATCGGTTTCGATGATCATGAAAAAGATTATTACCCTCAATCAAAAAAATATCAGGGGCAGGGTAGCCGAGAGCCTGATCTATCTATCGGAGTTTTACGGCGGGCCAAAATTCACTTTACCTATTACTCGAAAGGATCTGGGGAGTCTGAGCGGAATATCTGAAGAAAATACGGTTAGATTATTGACCGAACTGAGGAACGAGAATATTATCAGCCTTGATGGTAAGATGCTGGAAATCCTTGATATGCGCCTGTTATCGAAATTGTCGGACCTGGGTTGATCTTATGCTTAATGAACGGCGCCGATTTTGATCCCGGTGTTTGAAACAAAGAGCCTGATGGCGATTGCCAACAGGATAATTCCGAAAAACTTTTTCAATATCATCAGCCCGGTTGGTCCGAGAAACCGCTCGAATCGGTAGGTGGCCTTCAGCACTACGTAAACCACAACCATATTCATTACCAGAGCGATAATGATATTAATATGATCATATTGCGATCGAAGGGAGATCAGGGTGGTAATGGATCCTGCACCGGCGATCAGAGGAAAAGCGATAGGCACGATCGACGCACCCTCGGGAGTATCATGCTTAAAAAAATCATGACCGAGGATCATTTCAAATGCTATAATGAAAATGATGAAGGAACCGGCGATAGCAAATGATGATACATCGACACCGAACAGTCCCAGCATTTTTTCCCCGACGATCAGGAAGGCCAGGAGAACGGCAAATGCAACCAGGGTGGCCTGACCCGCCTTGATCTTACCTCCTTTGTGCTTGATGCTTAAAATAACCGGAATGCTGCCGAAAATGTCGATCACGGCGAAAAGCACCATGAAGATGGAGAGGATATCGAGGAGGTTGATTTTCATGGCGCAAAGATACTTATAAAGGCAAGAGGGCAGGAG
>Ga0114951_10001446_pt1 | contig 29263 bp, 30 predicted proteins | sample AM7aDNAmetaG_FD_88677 | JGI IMG/M metagenome (GOLD analysis project Ga0114951, IMG submission 88677) | Freshwater microbial communities from Finland to study Microbial Dark Matter (Phase II) - AM7a DNA metaG | ecosystem: Environmental > Aquatic > Freshwater > Lake | place: Finland: Lake Alinen... | reverse complement strand
TGTCTACTTCGTCAACTCCAACGATTGGAGTCTGGCCAACATCACCCTGCTGGGGAACGCGGAAATTCACCAGCTCACCGGCCTCGCTGGCGCGGCCACGTCGCTGGTCATCCCCGAACCCAACGTCCTCCTGATGTGGCTCTGCGGCGGCGTCACCCTCTGGGCCGCCCGCCGCCGCCACCGCCGACAGACCGCGGCTTGACAACGAACGACTCGCCGGCTCCCCACGTTGGCCAGTCGGCGGTCAGCCCAGACGGCGCGGTCAGGATTGCGGAGAACTGATTGCCATTCCAGCCGGCACCCGATACTATCCCGGCGAGTCTGCTCAATGCTCAACATTCTTTTCAAATGCAGGTCGTGTGGGAAACAACTGATGCGGGAGGATTCGCGTGCCGGCACGCAGGTCAATTGCCTGCACTGCGGTTCCAGTCTGACCGTTCCCAAAACCGCCATGGTTTATACCTGCCCACACTCCAATTGCAGTCAGCTGGTTAAAATTGACACTGCGCTCCAAGGCGATGGACTGCATTGCCCCAGTTGTAACAAATCGATCATGCTCCCGATTCAGCGGGCGGATCTGATTATTTTCCTCTGCAAGCGTTGTGAGAAGATCGTCGAAATTCCGATTTCCGAAGCCGGGAAGCTCTTAGCCTGCCCCAAATGTGACGAATGGATTCGCGGGCCGGAATTAACAGAGATCGCGGGAGCGTCTGCCAATGTCGCCCCCACCTCAGCCGTGCCGTCTGCGGACAGCACCGCCGCCCTGACCAGTGATGATCAAAACTTGTCGGTCTTGATCGTTGATGACAACCTCACGGATCAACATCTTGTGGCGAACCATTTGGTGAATATTCGGTCTTGGAAGCGCAAGCCCGACCTCGATTTTTCAATCAACGGCGAGGAGGCATTGGCCAAGTTGTGCCAGAAAAACTTCGCTTTGGTGATTTTGGATTGGAATTTACCGGTGCTTGGGCAGGGTGAAGTTTTGCGGTCTTTGCGGAAGAACGGAAGCCGGATTCCGGTGGTGGTCATCTCGGGGGTGGAGCAGCACCACCTGGCGGATGGCCTGGCAGCGATCCAGGGGACCTATCTCAGCAAGGACACGATGAGTCCGGCGACTTTTCACGTCGCGATTTGCCTGGCACTGGCACTCGTTGGAGAGAATGTGTCGCACTTTTTTGAGATGCGGGCCGGCCAGAATTAACAGGCAGCGCCGAACCGGAGGAATGCAATAGACCACGCACGAACAGTCGAGGATCATTGATGAAACTGCTACTCTCCATTGTGATCGCCGGTTGCGGGTGGGTTTGTCTCCCGAGTTATTCAGCCGCACCGCCAGTCAGTGACTGCAAGCAAGCCTTTGAAAGTCATCTCAAAGAACAATCCGAAGGGCGGATTCGACTGCTCACCTTTAAGAAGTTGGACGGGACCGAAGGCGAGGTCGCGGCGGTGAAGGTCTACGTATTGGAGTATGAAGCGGAAATCGAATTTACAGAAAGTTGCAAGTGGCTGAATGGTGAAGGTGGATATGCGCCCAGTTTTCAAACGACCAAGCCGGCGGCCAAATCGAAAGACAGCAGCCTGCGCTACGTCACTCGGATGGATAACGCACAACACGGTCAGGTTGTCCAGGCCGGGCTGCGGCTGAAATTAACCGGTGTGATTAGCTTCAGCAAGAAAGAGGATGCCTGGGCATTGGAGACTGTGAAGATTCGCACCTATCAGTAGGCCCTGGGACGGAGCGGACAGGCAGTTTCAACCCACGCACCCGGATTATCCAGCGGCTCAAGTTGGGGGCGCCCTGATCCTCGGCTAATTTTTCAAACCGGTTAATCTCCTCAACAAAATGAAGACCCCCACGTTCCGTGCCAAAACTACAGTGTATCGATAACTCCCGGTGGGTCGAGTCGGCCCAGACGGCGCGGTCGGGCCTTCGCCACGCCGAAGTGGCTACGGCCACGCAGGCGGGACACCGCTCCCTACCTCGGATTTTTCCCGGGCGGGCTGTCCCTAGCCCGCCGTTCGCACCGAGAATAATTCTTACCCGTGGATTTGGGGGGCGGTTCCGGGGTTGACTTTCCAATCGGCCAAGTGTTTAACAACCGGATCAACAGGACGATCATGAAATATCTTAGTTCACGAGCCATGCGCGGAAGCCTGATTCTATTACTGCTGGCTGGATTTGTGCCGCCGGGGCAGTCGCAAACCAGTTCGCTGAGACCGCTCAATATCCTGGTGACTCCGGAGGGACATACGGCGAGTGGACCGGCTCTGCCCAATACGCCAGTGCGGTCTGAAATCCGGACCGAGAAATTGAATATTGCAGTCCAGAATACGACCCGGCAGAGCTATACCAATCTGATCCTGCGCTACTGTCTCTTTGATCAGGATGTGCAAAATCAAAAGATTGCCATCGTGCAACAACACGAAAGACTCATCACGGTTCCGTCCTTTGCCACGCTGATGATCACCTCGCAGGTTGCCAGCCTGACCCATACGCCCAGTCACGTGATCAGCTTGAAGCAGAAGCCAGCCAAAAAAGGCGAACCTGAAACCATCAAAGAAACTCCCGTCAAAGCGACCGGTAAGGTATTTGCCGGTTATGGGGTTCAAGTGATTCAAACCAATCTCGTTGACGACTCGCAGTCCAGCCTGGCGCCCGCAACCAATCTCGTGGTCGGCCAACGGTTCAGCACGCTTGATCTAACCAATCAATTTAAAGCGGCGTTTGGCGGCACGAAGAAGAAGCCGTGAGCTTGACCGCAATCTATCGCCACGAATTCACGATTCCCGCCGCCGTCGTCGCGGTCTTTGAACTGATTCCCCATGACCGTGAGCCCTGATGGATTGGCGTGGTGTTGAGCAGCAGGCCAGACCGATTGCGGCTGCCCTTGCCATTTCCGATCGGCTTTGCTAGGCAGGCGGCGCGGTGCGACTTAATAATTCGGTGATCCGGAGCCAACACGAATGAAGATACCAACCGACGTTGAAAAGAAACAATTGTGGGAGGACTATGCAGCCGGTCGGCCCGCGCGCGTCCCGTTGCGCTGGAATCTGAACCCCCGGATCATCCTGTTGGATCCCGCGCTCAACCCGGAGGGTTGGGGTTTCGCTGAATACTACCGGGATCCGGTTGTAACGCTGCGGGTTCAGGCGCGTTTTCAGGAGTATCTGGCGACCCCGCTCAGCCAGACCTGTGATTTTCAGAGTCAATTGCCAGCGGAATGGAGCTTTCGTGTCGACTGTCAGAATATTTATGACGCGGCATATTTTGGCGCAACCCCGCAATTCGAGCCCGGTCAGGTCCCCGCCACCACGCCGCCGTACACCCTGGAACAGGTGGATGATTTTCTCGCGCGTGATTTCTCGCAACCGCTGGAAAATCCTTGGATCAAGGAGCGGCTCCGATTCCATGCGGCCCTGGTTCGCGAGTCGAAAACATTTGTCTACCAGGGGCGGTCCGGCCAGGTTGCGCCTTTGCTCTTCGGGTTTGATGGCCCGCTGACGGTGGCGACTGATTTGTTTGGAACGGATCTTTTTTTGTTTTTGGCAATGGAGCCTGAAAAATCACAGCGGCTTTTGCAGACCATCGCCCAAGCCTGTCTGACCCGGAATCAGGCATTGGCCCGCTTGTTCAATCACCCAGTGCGGACCGAGTCGGCCTGTCTGGCGGATGACTCGATTCAGTTGATCAGCCCGGCGATGTATGAAGAGTTGGTAATGCCAGTCCACGCCTTCTGGTACGATCATTCGTCCACCAGCACCGTGGCGAACCGCCGCCGGTCGATTCATCTCTGCGGCGATGCCACCCGGCATTTCCCGCTCATTGCCAAGCACCTTGGGGTGAGTGCTTTTGATACCGGTTTTCCAGTCGACCATGGTGCCCTCCGGCGGGCCTTGGGACCCGCTGTGGAAATCTCCGGCGGGCCGCGGGTGGCGATCCTCGAACGGGGGACCCCCGTCGCCTGTGCGGCGGCGACCCGGGATATCCTCGGTTCCGGAATCAAAACGGGCCGGCGCTTTATTCTGCAGGAGGCCAATAACCTGCCCCCGCGCGTCCCGTTGGTCAATCTGGCGGCAGTCTATGAAACTTGCCTCGAGTATGGCAGCCATTCGAGTGAGTTTTAAAATAGTGGAACGGGCGTCTCGCCCGTTCGTTAGTAGGACCGGCGTCCCGCCTGTCAGTTATTTACATCAACGGGCGGGACGCCCGTTCCACTTTCTGATTGCAGAAAAACAAAAAACGGCAGCCCAATTGGACCGCCGCTTTCTGAATTCATTCCGCGTTACTGACCGGTCAGTGCCGTGTGGAATTCCTTCCAGTCGTCGAGATTATTGAGATTAATCGCGTCGGGGCAGACCGAGCCATCATCCGCCAGGCCATTCGCACTGAGGATCGCTTTGCGCGTGGCATCGTCGTGGATATAGCCGGTAATGAATACGTTTAGCTTGTGGATGTTGCCCTTGTCGAGTTTAACCCCCGGCTGTTTTTTGATCCACGCCTCGAACTGGGGATAAGTGGGCTGGGTCGCGATGAATTTCTTCACGGCATCAGCGTTCAGGCCGAGGCCGTTGATTACATACATATCATAGCCTTTGCCAATTCCCGGGTAACCGTCGGCGAGTTGGCCCAACGATTCCAACAACACTTTTTGCCAGAGCCGCGGCAGGTGCAAGACCCCCAACGGGCCGGCGATACCGGAACTGATTAACGGAACGATCTGACTCATGGTTACTTTCCTTTTTTGGTTAGCTTCTGCCAGATTTTATCAATTTCAACCCGTAACACTTTCGCATCTTCCCAACTGTTGGGCAGGGTGGAAATGTTATAGCCGCCGGGCACCGGTCCCATTTCGGGGCAGACGAAAATTTCGCGGTCGGTATTCTTGTTGCCAGCCAGCCAGCATTTTAAAACCGCTTCGGCGAACGGCAGCCAGTCCTGGACTTCCGGAGTCAGATTGCCTTGCCCGTCGGTGACCGGAACCTGACAATGATGGCCGTTGAACGGGCGGAAATGAAATTGTTGGGCCCGCTGAATCAGATCCGGCCGGATGAGCAGGCGCCGGATATAATCTTTGGGTGCGACATGTTTGACAACCGCCAGATGTGAGAAATCCCAGGTTAATGGCAAGAGCTCGCCGGTCACCTTCTGGTAGGCATCGGCGAGCGCATAGGTTTTCTCGGGGGTCTCCGTGCAGGTATCGCGATGCACTTCAATGGCTGGCGCCACCCCCTGGCGCTTGCCCTCCTGGAGCATCAGCAGGGTCAAGCCCAACGCTTCAGGAGTGAGCGTATTTTCATCGGCCAGTTGAACATTGATGTGATCAGCCCCCATCGCCTTGTTGGCCTGAATGGCCGCAGGAAACTCTGCCGCTTTTCCAGAGGAGATATAGCCCAGCACGAGCATGTTGTAACTTTGGAGAATCGGTGGCAACTCCGGAGTTGCCCCGGCCGCCACGCCGTCAAACCCGGCCTGTTTGGCGTCCGCGACTTTTTGTTCCAACGTCCATTCGTTGGCCGGGGTTGGATGCTGGGTCAGCGACCAAAGGGATGCGATGTGCTTTAACTGACTCATTTCTTCTTTCCCTTCTTCGGTCCGCGTCCTTGAAACGTCAGTTCGGCAATCCCGGACTTGTCGAGATCGCCCAAGCCGGCCTGCGTCATTTTCTTGAATTGTTTGTACGTCGCCGCGGCGAGCGGCAGATCGAGGTGGGCCTGCTGGGCGAGTGCCAGCGCGATGCCGGAATCTTTCGCGGCATGCGCGCCGCTGAAAAAGCAGGAGTGCTCCCGATTGACCATGTCTTCGCCGTCGGTCGCCAGCACGCGCGAGTTCGCGCCCGTTTGCGAGAATATTTCCATTAACACTTTCAGATCCAGCCCGAGCGCCGCGCCGAGACCCAGGCCTTCGGCGAGCCCAGCGGTATTAATGTTCATCACCATGTTGACGAGCGCCTTGACCTGCGCCGCGGTCCCGGCCGGGCCGATGTAGCGCATCAATTTCCCGTCGTCGCTGAGCTTGCGCAAAATCGGCTGGACCTGGGTGAACGTGCGATGATCGCCCGCACACATGAGATAGAGTGTGCCGGCTCGCGCCTGGTTGATGCTCGACGCCATGCAGCCTTCCAGGGTTGCCGCGCCCGCTTTTTTCGCGAGCTTCTCAACTTGGATATGCGTGGCTGGCGAAACGGTCGCGCAATTCACGAATACCTTGCCCGCAGCTCCGCGCAAGAGGTTGTCCGTCGTGTGGGTGAAAACGTGCAACTGGGCTTTGTCGTCAGTCACAACGGTAATGATGACATCGGCCAACGCCGTCACGCGTGCGAGTTTGGTACAGGCTTCGCAGCCGAGTTCTGCTGCCAATGATTTTGCCGCCGCCGTCCGGACATCATACACTGCTGTCACCGGGTACCCAACTTCCTTTAACCGGCGCGCCATGTTTGCGCCCATGCGACCGACTCCAACAATTCCGATCCGTTCCATCTGGATGAGCTCCGTGGTTATTGGGTGAAAAATGGGTTGTGCTGTTTTTGTTCGCCGACCGTGGTCAAGGGTCCGTGTCCGGGGCAAATCACAGTGTCATCGGGCAAGGTGAGAATGTTTTCCCGGTTGGTCTGCAGTGCTTCTGCATAACTCACCATGCCGCCGCCCATGGACCCGGCAAACATTGCATCACCGACGATGGCCAGTCGTTGGGACAGGCCGGTCACGACATACGTCACGCCGCCGCGGACATGGCCGCTGGTGCGGCGCGTCGTAACTTGCAAGTTGCCGATCTGAAATGGGGTTCCGTCCACGAATGCCGTTGCACCGGCCAGCGGTTCCCGGTTGCTGACCACGGCGGGAGCGCCGGTCTGCGCCTGGAGTTCGGCCAACGCCAGAATGTGATCGCCATGAATATGCGTAATAAAGATTTGCTGAATTTTTACTGCCATCTTCAGCATGCCAGAACAATCCGCACCGGTATCAAACGCGGCGGCGATCTTGGTCGCCGGATCGAACACAACGAAACTGTTGACGGTCATGTCCTGGTACGGCGTATTGAAACAAACCAGTCCGTTAATGGCGCCGGGATCAGCGGGATACCAGGCTTTCTGCCCGCTCACGACCAGGGCGTCTGCGCCGAGCCCAAGGACAGGGGCAATCTTGCGGACGACCGATTCGTGAAAGGTTCCGGCTTTGGTGGCGGCCACAGCGGCAGCCGTTACGCCCGCGTTTTGGGCGACCTGTTCGTCGGTGAGTTTCAGGCCGCGACAGGCCTTGCCAATGATGTCATTAAAATTATCTTCGAGGGGAATTCTCACGTGGGTTGGAATGTAGCGCAGGTCCGGCGTGAGTCAACCCCCCTCATTTTAGCGGCCGGCAATCGGAAGAACGAATTTGAAAATAGTGGAACGGGCGTCCCGCCCGTTTGGAACAAGTGGGACAGGCGTCTCGCCTGTCGATGATTCAATTTGACAGGCAAGATGCCTGTCCTCCTATCCGGTAAACGGGCGGGGACGCCCGTTCCACTATTGTTCCAAAGCCGCACTCAGAGGCCGGCCGCGATCAGGTCGCCGACTTCCTTCGTGCCGTAGCCCATTTTGCCGGCGGCGAGGTCTTTGAGTTTCTCGCGGACAACTTTGATCACGGTCTGCTCGATGGCATTCGCCGCTTTGCTCTCGCCAACAAAATCGAGCATCATCGCGCCGGCGCAAATCGCGGCGAGCGGGTTGATGACGTTTTTGCCGGTATATTTCGGGGCGCTGCCGCCGATCGGCTCAAACATGCTCGTGCCGGCCGGATTGATGTTGCCGCCGGCGGCGATTCCCATGCCACCCTGAATCATGGCGCCGAGGTCGGTAATGATGTCACCGAAGATGTTGTCAGTCGCGATCACATCAAACCATTCCGGGTTTTTCACAAACCACATCGTGGTCGCATCGACGTGCGCATAATCGGTTTTCACGTCGGGATATTCTTTCGCGATTTCATGGAAGGCGCGGAACCAGAGGTCCCAGGCGAAAGTCAGGACATTGGTCTTGCCGCACAACGTGAGCTGCGATCGCTGGCCGGCTTGGAGATCTTCGGGCTTGAGGCCGCGCCACGGTTTGTCGCTGTGCTTCTTGCGGGCGTACTCAAACGAATACCGGAGACAGCGTTCGACGCCGCGCCGCGTGTTGATGCTCTCCTGGGTGGCCACTTCGTGCGGAGTGTCCTTGAACACAATCCCGCCGGCACCGACATACAGTCCTTCGTTGTTTTCGCGGACCACCGTAAAATCGATATCCTCGGGCTTCTTGTTTTTGATTGGGCAAAAGCGGTCATCGTAGAGTTTGACTGGACGCAGGTTGATGTACTGTTCCAATTCAAAGCGCAGCCGGAGCAAGATGCCTTTTTCCAAAATCCCGGGCTTCACGTCCGGATGGCCAATGGCTCCGAGGAGCACAATGGGGAATTGTCGCAGATCGCTGACGGCGCTGTCGGGTAACACTTCCTTCGTGCGCAGATACCGGTCGCCGCCGAAATCGAAGTAGGTGTAATTGAGTTTAAAGCCAAATTTGGGAGCGGCCGCGTCGAGGACCTTGATCGCCTCGCGCACAACTTCCGGACCTGTCCCGTCGCCACCGATGACTGCTACGTTGTAACTTTTCATAGGAGCGCGAGGATGCCCGGTCGGCTCGCCGTTTTCAACTGATTTCTCGTGGTGATTTTACTCCGGGTGGGGACCTATATCATCAATCGCATTTCAAGTCGTGGGTCGGGCTGGACCGCCGGGCCATCCGAGAATCACCAATGACGTCCTCTGACAAGAACGACGGCCGCCCGGACGGCGCGCCTAGCAGCCTGCCCGCGATTCCTCATCGGGGTCACGATATTCCGCTGAAAAACCCGGCGTGGACGGCGAGGCCGCCGTCCCTCCCCTGAAGAAACACGTCGAATTGTCAGTTTTCGGGAGGGTCAGCGGCCCCGCTGACCGCTGCGCGGAGGTTTTTCAGCAGAATCACCTAATAACAGTCGAGTTGCTACCGGCGCCTACCACGCGAATTCCAAAATCTCGCCCAACTGTACGGGCGTCAATTGAATCGGATTGCCTTTCATGCTGCTGGCCACTGCGGCTTTCTCGATAATCACCGGGAATTCCGCCCGGCGCACCCCGAATTCCCGGAGCGGCTTCACCCCGAGTGCCCGGCCCAACTCCGCCAGATCGCCGACAATTTGTCGCACCTCTTCGAAACGCTGAATAATAGTAGAATAGGCGTCTCCCTCGACGATGCTCGGGACCCTGAGCGTGTCGAAGGGCCGCCTGTCTTCTTTACCGGAATTGACAGGCGGGACGCCTGTCCAACTATTCCGAACCGCGCGCTCATTCACCGTCATCACCGCCGGCAGTAAAGCTGCGCACAATGCACCGTGTGGCGCGTCGTACATCCCGCCGAGCGGGGCGGCAAATCCATGCACCGCGCCCAACCCAGCATTGGCCAGGGCCAGGCCGCCGAACAAACTCGCCAATGCCATGTCGGCTCGTGCGTCGGGCGCACTGGTCGCGTACGCCCGTCGTAACGACCGTGCCACGCGGTGCATCCCTTCCCGGCACAAAGCATCGGTCAGCGGATTTGCCCGGCAGGAAATAAATGGTTCGATGAGCTGCGTTAATGCATCGAGGCCGGTGTTCGCGGTAATGGCGGGCGGTAAAGGATACGTCAACTCCGGATCCACCAGCGCTACTCGCGCCAACAGATGTTGACCGCGCAGGCTGACTTTGACGTGATGCTCGGGAGAATACAGAACTGAATTGCGGGTCACTTCCGCACCGGTCCCGGCGGTGGTGGGAATGGCAATGAATGGCAGCCCTGTTTTTGTGATCGCCTGACCTTTGCCAATCACTTCGACGTAATCCAGCGGGTCGCCCCCGTTCGTAAGCAAGACGGCGATCGCCTTGCCGGCGTCGATTACGCTGCCGCCGCCGAGGCTGACGACCACGTCACACTGTTCTTGTTTGGCCAGTCGGATCCCGGTTCGAATCAATTCGATCGTGGGCTCGCCGGTCACTGGGAACGGCACACAATTCGGTAAGGCGGCGAGTGCTGCTGCCGGTGCCGCTGATTGGGATTGGACGAACAATGCCCGCTGGCCGAATGCGCCGGCAATGGATCGAAGTTCCTTCAGTTTGCCGGCTCCAAAAACGATCCGGGCTGCGGTGGCGAACTCGAAGTTCATGCCGGTAGTAGAACGGGCATCCGGCCCGTTTGTCCAGTTGAATTACAGTCGAAGGGCCGTAAAAAATCACCAGCGACGCAAAAGAAAGAAAGGTTTTGTGCGCTGTTCGGCGGCGGTCTCCCGACCGCGCCGTTCTGTCTGATGAGGTCTCCTGACCGCCGGTATCAGACTACCTCAAACCGATAGACCTCGTGGAGCGGTCGGTCGGAGCGCGCGGTCTGGAGACCGACGCGCAACGGCAGGGGTTCACTTTTTAACGCGGTTGAGGAACTTCAGATCTTCGGCGTCTTTGTGGCGGTTGGAAGCAGCCTTATTCTTGATCAGGTCGGAGATTCCGATCAATGCGATTTCGATTTCTGATGTGCCATACTTCATGAAGACCGTTAGGCGATTCGGCCAGGCTTCTTGAAAAAGGACACCATCAATGTCGTTGATCAAATCAACTCGGTTGGGAACGACGCCAAATTGCAGGATCTGGCCTTCCTTGGTGAGTTCCTCCCAGCGGTCAAGATTTGGGATGTGGCCGGCCCAAAACTCTTCCAGCGCTGCATAGAGTTGCTGTGCATTGTTGTCCGCTCGATCGTAGAAAAAATCAATGTCGCCGGTTGTGCGGACGTGCCCGTAGAAAATCACAGCTTCGCCGCCGACGATGAGATAGCGGACCCTGTGCTTCCACAATAAGGCAAGCAATTCACATGTGTCAGACGAGAAGAGCCTGGGATCTATTTTTTTTCGTGGCACGCGCGGATGTCCTTGGCGTCCGATGGATAAACCCGGTCACGGAGAGTTTTGGCTGCCGCCAGTCGTTGCTCCGGTGTCATGGCGATCTGCTGCTGAATGTCCCACTCATCGGCTTCCTTGAACCCCTTCGCCTTATGGCAGACTCGTTCCATACCCTAATTATGCCAAGAAAACAGGTCGACGGCAAGTCAGTTGGCGGCGCCCAAATTTGCGGCTAAGAATTATTTTCGGTGCGACCGCGCCGTCTGGGGCGATCTGACCCACCGGGAGTTATCGACACACTGTAGTTTTGGCACAGAACATGGGGTCGTCATTTTATTGGGGAAATCAACCGGTTTGAAAAATTAGCCGCACATTTGGGCGGCGCTTGTCGCAGCGGTGTATTTCACACTGGTGCGCGGTTCGGCCATCATGCCGGCCACGGTGTCGCGCCAGATGGCATAGTGCGCGGTCGCCTTGTGCGCAGTGGTCGCTTCGACGCTCCGGTAAATCTCAATGAGCAGGAATCGGGTGGGGTCCGCTTGCTGTTGCAGCAAATCAAAGGTGGCAATGCCGGGTTCTTGAATGCTGAGCCGCGCATTCGCAAGGCTGGCCTGGCGAAACGCTTCAACGCATTCGAGTTTAACGTGGACATGGACATGAACGATCAGCATACCGGGCAGCTTAGCAATCCGGCGGCTGAGGGACAAGAGCAGTGTGGAATAGTTCGGTGAAAATTCAGCGCATCTGTGCACTGCCCAGTAGGAGCGCCCTTCCGGGCGCGATGCCGATGGTTCACGCTTGTCGGTCGCGCCCGGAAGGGTGCCTACCAGCCACGACACTGGAATGGCGGCAGTGTCCGAATGCATGCGGTCAGACCCGCCGGAAATTCACGACTGGAAGTGGACCGAAAAATAAGCGAGAGTTCCCCCAGTCTTGTGAATCCGCAGGGGACAAATATTGATTTTATGAAACCAACCAACTCTGACTCCGTCGCCGCCCACAGCCAACGGCCCCACAGTCAATCAGGTCAATCGAGTGATCGGGCCACTCTGGCGGCGATCGCCCGCCGGGCGATGGTGGAAGGTGGCTTGGAGCCGGACTTCCCGGCGCCGGCGCAGCACGAGCTGGCCGCCATCGGTGGACCGGCGGTGGTTGCCGAAGGTGTACGCGACCTTCGCGACCGGCTTTGGGCCTCCATCGATAATGACGACTCCCGCGATCTTGATCAGTTGACGGTTGCGGAATCACTCCCGGGTGGGCAGGTGCGGATTCTCGTGGCAGTTGCGGACGTGGATGCGGTAGTGCACAAAGGATCGGCACTGGATGGCCATGCGGCGCGCAATACGACTTCCGTTTACACGCCGGCAGCGATTTTCCCCATGCTGCCCGAGCGGCTCTCCACGGATCTGACATCCTTGAACGAAGACCGGGATCGGATCGCCATCGTCGCGGACCTGGTGTTTGCGGCGGATGGCACGCTGGTGACGACGGATCTCGACCGGGCCTGTGTCCGCAACCGTGCCAAGCTCGCCTATCGCAGTGTCGCGGCCTGGCTGGCGGGGGTGGGTCCGGCCCCGCAGCGGATTCAGGAAACCCCGGGGTTGGATGCCAATCTTCGCCTCCAAGACCGCGTCGCGCAACAACTCGTTACAATCCGGTCCCAGCGCGGGGCGCTCCGCTTGGAGACGCTCGAAGCGCGCGCAGTCTTCCACGGCGACAATCTGGCGGATCTCGATTTGGAACAACAGAACCGCGCCCAGCAATTGATCGAAGAATTTATGATTGCGGCCAACACCGCCACGGCGACCTATCTCGCGGCAAAGAACCTGCCCTCGCTCCGCCGGGTCCTGCGGTCCCCGGAACGCTGGAGTCGGATCGTGCAACTCGCTGTTGGACTTGGCGACCGGCTCCCGGAGGCGCCGGACGCGGCTGCGCTCGAAGCCTTTCTGGTTCGCCGGCGGACGGCCGCTCCCGAGAAGTTTCCCGACCTTTCCCTTGCCGTCGTTAAACTGATTGGCCGCGGCGAGTATGTGCTCGATCTCCCCGGCGGTACAGCGCCAGGACACTTTGGTTTGGCAGTGAAAGACTATGCCCATTCGACCGCACCGAACCGGCGTTTCCCTGATCTGATCACGCAGCGGCTTCTGAAGACGGCCATGGTGGGGGCGCCGCTGCCCTACGCCCTTCCGGAACTGACGGACCTTGCGCAGCACTGCACCGCGCAGGAGGATGCGGCAAACAAAATCGAGCGCCGGGTCCGCAAGTCCGCGGCCGCGCTGCTGTTGGCGGTCCGGATTGGTGAATCATTCGACGCCATTGTGACCGGGGCCGCGGATAAAGGCACCTGGGTCCGGGTCTTCCGTCCGCCGATCGAAGGTCGGCTGGAGCGCGGGTATCAAGGGCTCAATGTGGGCGATCGTGTTCGTGTCAAACTGATCCACACCGATGTCGAACGTGGGTTCATCGATTTCACCTGCGACTGATGGCTGGGAACAGATCGGCATTCCGTCTTGACGTTGGGCAAGGTGATGATCATCTGGCCGGTTATGAACTCCGGCATTTTGCGACCCTTGCGTTTTTGTGGAAAACGATGATTTGTCGACCGGCTGCTATTTATTTGACGGTCAAACCTTTGAGGTTGAAGACGCCTTGGGTGGCATTGACGATGCTCGCGCCGGCGGATGCCACGAAGGTGAACGTACCAATGAGTTTATGGCTGTTCAGATTGAAGGTGGTAATCGTCAACTGGCCACTGGTTACGAAGTACAGGAGAGCCGGCGAAAAGGTAGCGTAGTTGCCCGCGATGCGCGCCGTGTAGGTGCCTGGGCCTGTCACACCGGTCATGATGAGGGTGACAAAAGAACCGTTGTTGTCCTGGGCCCCCGTAAGAACCAGGATTTTTGTGCTCTGGGTGTAGGCCCCGCCGGTGGATCCGGTGGCCGCCGCCCACGGCGTCGCATTGACCGTCATCGCCAGACTATCGGTTCCATTGCCGCCTCCCATGCAGGCGTTGGATGCGGCCAGTGCCTCGGTGCGGAGCGTGGCTTTCAAGGCGACACTGAGCGATTTGGCAAAACTTGCGAGATCGGTGACGCCCGGCGCCGCCAGCGCCGTGATGGCTTGGTTGAGAAATATCTGGGCTTTGTCATGGCAACTGCCGGCCGCCAAGCCATCGACTGTCGTTTGCGCGGTCGCCACCAGATTGTTAATGTCCCCAGTGAAACTCATAAACAGCTGGATCAGGAGCGTCTCAAGAACTGGCTCCGCTGGTAACGCCGTCGTGCGCGGGGAGGTAAAGTTACCCGGGAATGCTTTGACCAATGTTTTCGTGATGGCGATGGCGTTGTTTAGATCGCGAATTTCCGCAGTGGAAACCGTGCGGTCGAGTAGGGCGATTGCCCGGTCAACTGCTTGTTTCTGCTGGCGCTCAACTTTGCTCAGCCGATTGGAAAGCGTTGCGGACCGGAGTTGAAGTTCCGCAATCAACGGGGTGAAATGATGGGTATAGGGCGTCGCCTCTGACGAGGCGGAAGCGAACAGGTTGAGGCCAATGATCGCCGCGAGGATCCAGACATTTCGGTTCCACTGATGGGTTTGAGAATTTTTCATATTGATAAAGTCCGCGATTGAATCTGAGATTTTCGAAAGTGTGCCGGCCGCCGGTTCAAGGCGGTCGGAGGTCCCATCAATGAGTGCACCGGTGATGCAACAGTGCCAACGCGTGGTGCTCTTCACGGAACACGACCACGTGGTCCGCCATGGCCCGGCGGATGATTGCGCTCGCCCGCCGCTGGCCGTAGACGCTGCAAACACTTTCGATCAGTTTGCCAAGGGTTAATGTCTGCTGCTGATGTTTTGCTTTCATGACAACAAGGTAGGTCGGCTGAAGCCGGGATGCTATGGGGTGTTCGACCCATCCAATGAACTGCACTCAAAGCACCGACAAGCTCGCGTTGATTTGGCTGAAGCAATCAATCAAGAAACTCCGAGGCTCGGTAACGTAACGTGGGGTATTCACCCTATTGTGATGTTTTCCCTTTCGTTTAATTATTCTGGTGACATGAGCACTGACCCAATTTCGAAGGAGGCGTGATGTATGACTTTAAAAGTTCGTTTCCCCACACTTGGTGAAATCCGAACCCAAGCGTACCAAATCTATCTGGCGCGAGGTTCTCAGCCTGGCCGTGACCTTGATGATTGGTTGCAAGCAGAGTACGAACTGATGCAGCTACCTCTGCACAAGATTGCGGATCTGGAGGCAAACGAGATTGAGAGTCATAATCTCAAGCTGTTCAGTCTGGCTCGGGTGTCGCAGACTTTGGAAAAGCGGGCGCGGAAGTTGCTTCAAACACTCGGCGGTCATCTAACGGCTGCCAGTTCTGCGGAACTATCATCTCCTGCCTAGCCATGCTCACCGAATCATCAGCACCCACCACAGTCGCGACCGAACCATCGTATGCACCAGCCTGTCGTGCCAAGATGCTCAGGGAAACGCCTGGAAGGCCGATCGGGTTTGCCATGTGTCTGACTCCGAAGACTTCCTTCTGCCAGTTTGTTCATAATTTCGGTTATGGTATCCGCATTTGTCGGCATCCGCTACACCAGGAAATCGCAACCCAAACAGTCACCGCAGATCAAACTGCTTAATCCGTTAGTAACCCCAATTCTTGCTGTGCGGCCAAGTGGGCCAAACACCCCCAAGAAAGAAAATGACCATTATTAAAAGAATTAATCCCATCCGGTTGGGCCTTGATTGATTGTCTGTCACTAGCAAATAAAGGCCAACCAACGAAAAATATAAATGTCTGAAATATCGTTTGCGTTCGGTGGAATCAGGCTTACGTTGCAGTGGAGAGTCGAGGGCGAGTTGAAGTTGCAGTTGAGTGCCGAGCAGTTGGTGCAGTTAAGTGCAGTTGCAGATCAGCCTCGACTCTCCAATTTTTTACCACCCCCCTCCGCTGGTGTTACCTGAAGATCTTCCATGGCACCACGCCGGAAGCAGGCCTTGATTGTCATTGGTGGGAAATCGATCTCGCAATCCGCCGTGAACTCCGAGAACTCATTACTGTTGTTCAGCTGGCTTGCGAAGTCCTTCGGGCACTGCGGATGTCTGTCCGCGCTGAATCAATTTCTATGGCTGTTCCCCACAGTGCGCAACACCGCCATGATGGCGGAGGGGCGTGCTCTGACAACCACACCGCGCTGCATTAGGTCAGCAACTGCGGACCACACTTCGTGATCATTGCGGGAACACCCCGATACCACGCGAATCAGTTCTCCAAGTGTCAATGTTTGTTGTCGATGATCCATGATCTTTCCTTTTGTTGTTCGATCTAACCATCTCCTGCATCAACGAATCCACCAGTGGGGTAAACACCCCATAGCACCCCTGCAGCTTGCCACCTTATCTTGCGCTCGTGAACTGCCAACAACAATGGAAACTGCTGACTACTAAAATCACCTTGCTCACTTTCGCCTTGGGCGCGGGCGTGCTGGGTAGCGCTTGTGCCACGAGGCCCGCAATTCCTCCCCGCGCGCCCGAAGCGCAGATAATTGCCCCTGATTCTGCCACTCCATTACCGACTCCGACGGCTACCGGGGATGTGCCTTACGCCTATTACTACGATGTGGAAGTCTATTACCAACCCGTCACAAAGATCTACTGGTGGTATAGTGGCGGTGGCTGGGTTTCAGGTCCGCGCCTGCCGTTGACCTTTGTCCTACGAGAGGATGCGCGGGTGATGGTGAATCTCAATGACACGGAGCCATGGAAACAGCACGAATTCATTCGCAACCAACATCCGCACGGGGAAAAATAATGTAACCCACCTGTGAATTTCGGTTGCTTGCGATCCCCAACCCTAGCGACTACCAACCTCACCTAGCACCTTCACCCGTGCTCTCACCCAGGTAACTGCTACAAATCGCAGGCAACCGAAGTTCATTCGGCAGTGATGTTCTTATCTGCGGGAGTTATCACGATGGGCAGGTGCATCCGATCATCCATGGTAGGATTGTGCTGAAGTCGCGTGAGTCATTTGGATTGGCTGGGCTGACCGAATATTTAGCGTTGCGACCGCCCTCCCTTCTCTCAATGGCCGCCAGCCCCAATGGGTCGTGACTTTTCTCAATCTTGAATCTTTGCGATGAGGGTTTTACCCCATAGCACAGGTGCAGACCACGGGCGTACGTTGCTGCCAACAAGAAACCCAACCGCAGTAACCGAAAGAAGAAAGCCGAATGAAAGTCACAGACACAGCAGCCCTCATCCTGGCGGTCGCCGCCTTCGCCGTCAGTAACACACCGTTGCGCGCCTCCGAGACCGATGACCGCATCGAAACCTCGTTCAAGACGACCTACGTTTATAAGACGTATCTCAAGGACGAACACATCCAGATCAAGGCCAGGGACGGAGTCGTCACCTTGTCCGGTTCCGTCGCTGACGAGAACCATAAACCAATGGCCGTCGACACAGCCGAAGCATTGCCAGGGGTCAAGAGTGTGGATAACCGCATCGAAATTACCGGGGATCGCCCCGCCGTAAACTCGGATAAGTGGGTCAGCATGAAAGTGAAAACCGCACTGGTTTTTCATCGCAACGTGAACGCCCATCGCACCGAGGTTTATGTGCAGGAGGGAGTCCTGACACTGAAAGGCGAAGCCGCGACCCAAGCCCAAAAAGAACTGACCGCTGAATTCGCCAAAGACGTGGAAGGTGTCAAAGAAGTCAAAAATGAGATGACGGTGTCAACCACTGAAAAGTTGGACTCAGCGGTGGGTGAAACCATTGATGACGCTTCCATTACTGCCGAGGTCAAAGGGGCGTTGGTATCGCATCGCTCAACGAGCGTGTTGAACACCAAGGTCACAACGGTGGAAGGGATTGTCACACTCGGTGGCCGGGCCCGGAATGCCGCCGAGAAGGACTTGGTTACCAAATTGGTTGCTGACATCAACGGCGTGAAAAGCGTGGTCAACAAGATGACCATCGACTAAGCGGCGTCCAAAAATAATTAAGCAAATGGATCGTGCTGGCTGGTGCCGGCTGCACCAGCCAGCAGCGAATCGACGCAGACAAAAACAAACGAAAGGCGATCAGATGAACCAGCAACACAAAATGAATCATTACAAAACATTCGTAGCCGGATTGACTCTGGCGGGTCTATTGACCGTGGTCAGCAATCCGCTTTGGGCCCAATCCTCACAAGGGGGTGGGGTGCCAATCACCCTGAACATCACCGCCACTGCCAGCGTCCAAGGCGCTGACAATGGCGGGGAGCCGGTTGACAAAGTCACTTCGAGCAAGCTGAAGATCAATACCCTGTGGTTTCTGCAAAAAGTTGCCGCCGCCGAAGGAGCGACCTTGCCGATTGGCGCCAAACTGGTGCTGCAGCCCGATACCTCCGTGATCGTCACGGACAACAAGGGAATCATGGTGATTGATGCATCCGTATATTTCTTTATTGTTTTCGATCAGAACAGCCAAGCCGTGTGGCAAGGGCAGAAAAATACCACGACCGGCCAGGAGAACTTCACGGGGACCTACCTCTCATCCATCAGTTTTGACGATGGCGTGGGAAATTCAATCATGATCCAAGGTTTGACAACGGAGAAGTACTCGTTGACCGCGACTGACCAGAACAGCAATCAGACCGGGTCAGAATCGATGATCATTAGCGGTGCTGGTGATGGAACAGTTCTCGATAATCTGGGGAATACGCCTTCCGTGGCCATCACGGCCAAGATCACCGCCAGCGGCAAGGGGCTGGCCAACCAATAATCACCGGCGAACTCTGTGAAAACGATCCGGAGCCCGATGCCCCGGATCGTTCCAAAGGTGGGCGCAGTGATCCACTGACCACAAGATCAGCCGATGAAACCGAGTGTTAGCGCAGCGGTCCTGGCGGCCCTATTGGGCTTGTTGGCCGGGATCGCTTTGATCCGAATGTTAATGTGAGCGAAGGATTCGCCAGCGCCAGAGAGTCGATTCAGCAAACGGAGCGAATCACCCCTGACCAGACACGCGCAGCTGCCCCGTGACGACAGCGGGGATCCATGGGCAATTCCGACCGGTCGTTGATCCCGCGTCTCCAACAGAGTGCAGCGCAAACTGCCGACGCTGACTGGGCCGGAACCAAGCAGTTGCCCCGGTAGGGCGGGCTGTCCCGAGCCCGCCGTTCCGCGGTTTTCTGTCATCCCCCGCCGGCGGAACTATCTCACCGTTCAGTGTGAGGTGAAGTTTCATCGTTGCACTGGCGAATCTACCGCAACGGCGCGGTAGTGACACCGCGCCCTACCAAGACCAGGTTCAATTGCATCGTTCCGGCTGAGTATTTCGCCAGACGCGGACAGAATGCTGCCGGCAAATTAAGTACCCAGTCGCACCTTCGGAAAACTCCCGGTCGCGTGCGGCTCAACCACGCAAGCCTTGCGCCGCCCTCAATGACTGCCGAAACAGATTGCCAATCGAGAGCCGCAATTACCCGTGCTGTCTGGCTGTTTGCCGGTTGTCTGTTTGAGATTCTCTGATCGTAGTAGGGTTCTACCCCATAGCGAAAGGTGCGGCCGCTAGCGTAGGTTGCTGCCAACAAGAAACCCAACCCGCAGTAACCGAAAGAAGAAAGCCGAATGAAAGTTACATACACAGCAGCCCTCGTCTTGGCGGTCGCCGCCCTCGCCATCAGTAATACGCCGTTGCGCGCCTCCGAGACGGACGACCGCATCGAGTCCGCGTTTACCAAAAGCTACGTCTATAAGACCTATCTGAAAGACGAACATATCAAGATCAGTTCCAAGGATGGTGTCGTCACTTTGTCAGGGGAAGTGTTTATCGACACACACAAACCGATGGCCGCCGACACCGCCGGGGCGTTGCCCGGGGTGACGAGCGTGGACAATCGGATTGAACTCAAGGGGGAACAGGCCGCCGCGAACTCGGACACATGGATCAGCGTGAAAGTGAAAGGCGCCCTCGTGTACCACCGCAATGTCAACGCCCACAAAACGGAAGTGTTTGTGAAAGATGGCATCGTGACGTTGAAGGGGGAAGCCGCCAGTCAGGCCCAAAAGGAACTGACCACGGAATTCGCCAAGGATGTCACCGGCGTCAAAGAGGTCAAGAATGAGATGACCGTGGCCGCCAGCACAGAAAAGCCGGCGACCCTTGGTGAAACCATTGATGATGCTTCCATCACCGCCCAGGTGAAGGGGTCTTTGCTGTCCCATCGCTCCACCAGCATGCTGAACACGAAGGTTACCACGACGGACGGGATTGTCACCTTGGGCGGCAATGCCAAGAACGCCGCCGAGAAGGACCTGGTCACCAAGCTCGTCACCGACATTAATGGTGTCAAGAGCGTGGTCAACAACATGATCATTGATACGATCGTTTCCGAAAACAAGTAATCACAGGGATCGCGGTTGGCGGGTGCGGGTGCGCCCGCCAACCACGAGCCGGTCGCCATCCGGCAGGAAAAAATTATGCTGTATACATTTGCCGTCGTTCTTCTCGTTCTCTGGTTGTTGGGATTGGTGACCAGCACCACCATGGGCGGGTTTGTCCACATCTTGCTCGTCATGGCCATTGTGATGGTGTTGGTGCGGATCATCCAGGGTCGAAGAATCGTGTGAGCGGTCGTTAACCAAGCCAAACAAAGAAAAGATATACAATGAATACAAAAACAATTGCCGTCATTTTGATTAGTCTCGGTCTGGTGGTTCTCGCGTACTCGGGGATCACGTTCCGGACCCCCGGTAAGCCGGTGGATTTCCTCGGGATGCACTTTGAAACCACCCGCAGCCATTTTATTCCGCCTGTGGCCGGCGCCCTCGCGCTGGTCGGTGGGATTGTGTTTCTGGTGGCGATTCCGAAGCGGGATTGACCCGCGTCTCGACCCAGCGGCGCAGCCAGGAAGGAGTCGCCCTGAAGGCGAAAACGTAAAGGAGAATCAAGCGATGACGTATGTATTGGTCCGCCACAAAGTCGTGGATTTTATCAAATGGAAGCTGGTGTATGACCGGGATCTGCCGGCGCGCCAGCGGGCGGGGCTGAAAGAGACTCACCTGTTGCACAACGTTCAGAACCACGAAGAAGTGGTGCTGTTGTTTGAGGCGAACGACCTCCAGAAAGCGCTCGAGTATTGCAACTCGGTCGATTTGCGTGACACCCTGAAGCAGGCCGGAGTCAGCGCCAATCCGGACATTATCTTCCTCAGCCAGTAGAAGCTCAGAAATAATCTGAGTGATGAAACACGAACACCGAAATACCCCCATCAAACTCATCCAAATGTTCAACAAGTTTTTCATTCTCTTCGCCATCGTGGCGGTTGGCGGATTGTCCCCGCAAACAATAGCCAATTCAGACGCCGTGTTCGTGACCCTTCGCCCGCCCCTCAACCCGCCTGTCGGGCAGGTTACCCAGCAGTTCAACGTCGGCGCCAACCTGCACGGGTTGATGTTTGCCGATCAAAATGCGCTTTGGGGGCCGACCTTGTTTTATTCCATCCGCAATGACACTGGCGGTAATTCCACCTTCACGACCATCTCGACTTTGACCCTGGCCGCGACTGCGCAGCTGCCGGTTGGCCACCATGCTTTTGATGCGGTAACGTTTGCCGCCCCGGATGTGGGGTATGGTCCCACGATTTTTTACACCCTCAGTCATGACACCGCCGGCAATTCCACTTTCGGCACGATCAATCCCACCGGGGTGCCGTATACGGCGCTGTTTGGGGTCGGCCAGAATTTCAATGCGTTGACGTTTTCGGCCACGGACGTCGGGTATGGCGCCAATCTGTTCTATGCCCTCAGTCAGGACCCTGCCGGTGTTTCCACTTTGGAGGGCATCAATCCCACCCCGGGTGGAATCGTGGCGCCGCTATTAACTCTGGGCAATAATTTTACGGCGCTGGCTTTTACCGCTACCGACGTTGGCTATGGTGCCGATCTGTTCTACTACCTCCGCACGGATGGGAGTGGAAATTCCGTATTTGGGACCATTGACGCCACGCCCAGTTTTCAAGGAACCCGGGTTGTCGATCGCGTCCATCTCGGGGCGCCCTTCCAGGAACTGACCTTTACCCCGACCGACGTGGGGTATGGTCCGAATCTATTTTACTCACTCGCGAGCGATCCCACTGGCGAGCCGGTACTGGCGGTGCCGGAGCCGGCTGGGCTAATGCCGCTGGGCATTCTCGCGGTGGTGGGGGTTGCGTGGTACCGGAAGGCCACGGGTCGCGCAGCGAGGTTGCAGAGCTGAGTTGGAATTAGCGGCCGAGTTGCTTCCATTCCAAAAGGTAGGGTTTTACCCCATCGACAGATTCCTGTGATCAGCCGAGATTCATGCTGATTGTGACATTCGAATTCTGTCAAAAATATGAAACAACGATTGCCCATGGCGGCACAGCGAATTTGTGACGGTCAGAATTTTGACACTGCCACCATTCCATTGCCGGGGCCGGTAGGCGCCCTTCCGGGCGCGACCACGCGTGGCGCGTGGCGAGCCGGCCGGTATGAATTACCGGCATCGCCCCCGGAAGGGCGCTCCTGCGGTGGCAGTGCCCAAATGCGTCCGCCGGTCGGCATCGGCCAGATCGACAGTCGCTTCCGAGGCAGGAATAGTGTATGTTTTATCAGCCGCCAGATTCGACGGGCGCAGGTAACACGATTATTAAAATAAAATCCATACCTGAACGCCGACCGAAAAAAAAGCCGGCCGCCATTGCGCGTGTGACAAGTCCGAGCTTGCCGAAGGATGGAGCATTCCCGATTGTTGGCATTGGTGCTTCCGCCGGCGGACTCGAAGCGTTGGAGCAGTTCCTTGGACACGTGCCAGCGGGCAGTGGCCTGGCGTTTGTCATCGTCCAACATTTGGATCCGACGCACAAGGGGGTTATGCCCGAACTGCTGCAACGCGCCACCGGCATGCGCGTTACCCAGGTCAAGGACCGCACCCGGGTGCAGCCGGATTGCGTCTATGTGATCCCACCAAACAAGGACATGTCCATCCTGCATGGAGTTCTGCACCTGCTCGCGCCCGCCGCGCCCCGCGGACTGCGCCTGCCGATTGATTTCTTTCTCCGTTCGCTGGCACTGGACCAGCAGGCGCACAGCATTGGCGTGATTCTTTCCGGCATGGGCTCCGACGGCACGCTGGGCCTGCGCGCCATCAAGGAAAAAGCGGGCATCGTGCTGGTGCAGGAGCCGACGACAGCCAAATTCGACGGGATGCCGCGCAGCGCGATTGACGCCGGGTTGGCGGACATCGTGGCCCTGGTGGACGAACTGCCGGGAAAAATTCTTGCCTACCTGCAACACACCCCGCTGATTGCCCGACCGGAAGTGGCGCTGGAAGACAAAACGCAGAGTGCCCTGGAAAAAGTGGTCATCCTGCTGCGCGCCCACACTGGCAACGATTTTTCCCTCTACAAGCGGAACACCCTCCAGCGCCGGATTGAGCGCCGCATGGGCATTCACCAGATCCACAAACTGGCGGCGTATGTCCGTTACTTGCAGGAGAACACGCAGGAGCTGGATCTCCTCTTCAAAGAGTTGTTGATTGGGGTGACGAACTTCTTCCGCGATCCGGCCGTCTGGGAACAGTTGCGCACGCAAGCCATTCCGACGTTGCTCGCCGGCCGGTCGCCCAGCCACATGCTGCGGGCGTGGGTGCCCGGCTGCTCCACCGGGGAAGAGGCCTATTCCCTGGCGATGGTGTTCAAGGAGTCCGTCGCGCAGGCCAAACCCAAGGGGAATTACGCCTTGCAGATCTTCGCCACTGACCTGGACCGGGACGCGATTGACAAGGCCCGCCAGGGCGTTTTCCCGGCCAATATCGCCGCCGACGTGTCGCCGGAACGACTGAGCCGGTTCTTCGCCAAAGAAGACCGCAGTTACCGGGTGTGCAAAGAGATTCGCGAGATGGTGATTTTTGCCCCGCAGAATCTCATCATGGATCCACCCTTTACCAAGCTGGACCTCCTGAGCTGCCGCAACCTGCTGATCTATCTGACCACGGAGGTGCAAAAGAAATTGATGCCGCTGTTTCACTACAGTCTCAGTCCCGGCGGCATTTTGTTGCTCGGCAGTGCGGAGACGATTGGCAGTGGCACCGACCTGTTTGCCCCGCTCAGCGGCAAAGCGCGGATCTTTCGGCGGAAGGAGTCCCCGCCCGAGCCAATCGAGTTTCCACCGTCCTTCAGCGCCCGCCCGCCCGGCGGGGCCGCGGCGCGGCCAGCGCCCAAACCACCGGCGAGTCTCCAATCTCTGGCAGAACAGTTGGTCCTGCAGCGGTACGCCCCGCCGGCCGTGCTCGCCAATGACAAAGGGGACATCCTTTACATCAGCGGCCGGACCGGCAAATACCTCGAACCGGCCGCCGGCAAGGCCAACTGGAACCTCTTTGCCATGGCCCGTGAAGGCCTGCGCTACGAACTGGCCGACGCCTTCCAAAAAGCGCTTCGGCAAAAAGAAATCGTCGCGCTCCACGGACTCAAGGTCGAGACCAACGGTAGCGCGCAGGGCGTGGCTGTCACCGTCCAGCGACTCGAGGAACCCGGGCCGCTCCAGGGATTGGTGATGATTGTGTTCACGGACGTGGCCGCGCCCCTGACCGCCCCGGCGGCGGGTCGGTCGCCAAAGCCGCCCGCCCGCAGCGCGCGGCTCGCGGAATCGGAGCAGGAACTTTTGCAGGTCCGCGCCGAGGCGCGCGTCACCCAGGAAGAAATGCAGTCCTCGCAGGAAGAAGTCCGGTCCGCCAACGAGGAAATGCAATCCACCAATGAAGAGCTGCAGTCCACCAACGAGGAACTCACCACCTCAAAGGAGGAAATGCAATCATTGAACGAGGAGCTCCAGACGGTCAATACCGAGTTGCAGGCCAAGGTGGACGAGCTGTCGCGGGCCAGCAACGATATGAAGAACCTGCTCAACAGCACGGACATCGCCACCCTCTTTTTGGATAATGATCTCAACGTGCGGCGGTTTACCCCCCAAGCGACGAAAATCATCAAGCTCATCCCGGCCGACGCGGGCCGGCCCATCACCGATCTGGCCTCGGATCTGAACTACCCGGACCTGGCCGATGACGCGCGGGAGATCCTGCGGACACTGACCTCGGCGGAAAAACCGGTCAGCGCGCGTGATGGCCGCTGGTTTACCGTGCGCATCATGCCGTATCGCACGCTGGACGACCGGATTGACGGCGTCGTGATCACCTTTGCGGACATCACCGTCGCCAAGACGCTGGAGGCAAAATTGCGCGGCCAGCACGCCAGTCTGGAAAAGAGCGGTGCGGAACAATCCGCGAAACGGACGGTGGCGCCGGCCAGCGTCAACCGCCGAACCAAGGCCGCCGGGAAAAGGCGGCGATCCAGCGAATCATGAGGCACCCCGCCATGCCAACGAAACCAATCTCAGCCAGAATCATGCGGCGGACGACGCCCCCTCACCCGGCGCCAACGCCACAAACGACGGTGGCCTTGGCACCGGCCTCTTCCCCGGTGGGGCGAGGCGAACCGCACCGGACAGGAATTCTGCCTCGCCCCACCGGGGGAGAGGCCGGCCCCGTGTTCCCGCGACTGCGGGATGGCCGGGTGAAGGGGAGTCCGATCTCCCAATCGAATCATTCCGGCTCAGCACCTATCGCCATCGACCTTCGCCGCCAGGCCGAAGCCCGGCTACAGAAACGGTCGAAAATTCAGCAGTCGCCGGCGAACGCGCCGCAGTCCGCCGTCGCCGCGCAGCGGTTGGCCCACGAATTGCAGGTCCACCAAGTTGAACTGGAACTGCAGAACACCGAGCTACTGTCCGCCCGAGATCAGCTGGAGATTCTGGTGGAAAAATACACCGACCTCTACGATTTCGCGCCGGTCGGCTATTTCTCCCTGGACGAACAGGGCCGGATCCTCGAGGTGAACCTGACGGGCGCGGCCAAGCTCGGTGTGGAACGAGCCCGGCTCATCCATCGGCCATTGCTGCCGTTTGTGGTCCCGGCGAGCCGGCCGATCTGGCTGGCCTTCCTGAACCGCGTCTTTGCCGGGACCGTTAAACAGGTTTGCGATGTGGCGCTCTTACGAAAGGACGCCGGCGCTTTTTGGGCTAGTGTTCATGGCATCTCCGCCCTCTCGGTGGGCGATCCACAGAAGTGGTGCCGGGTGGCGTTTTCGGACATCACAGCCCTCAAGCAGGCGGAAGAGGTGCATCACCGCGTGGAGGTGCTGGCCGCCTCGAACCGGAAGCTGGAACAGGAAGTGATCCAGCGCCACTCGGTGGAGGCCGCCCTCCGGCAAAGCGAGCAACATTCCCGCCAACTGCTGGAGCAGACGCGGCGGCTGGCCCACCGGGTGCTCTTGGCGCAAGAGGAAGAACGCAAACAGATCAGCCGCGAGCTGCACGATGAAATCGCCCAGACCTTGACCGGGATCAACGTCGAGTTGGCGGCGCTCAAGTTAACGACCACGGCCAGCACCGCCGGCATTGCCAAGAAAATCTCCAGCACGCAACGGCTGGTCGAAAAGTCGGTGGACATCGTGCATCAGTTCGCCCGGGAATTGCGTCCGCTGGTGTTGGACGACCTGGGGCTGGTTCCCGCGCTGCATTCGTTTCTGAAAGGATTTACAAAACGGACGGGCCTCCAGATTCATTTCACGACTTTTAGTTCCGCCCGCATTCAACAATTGAACAATGTCACGCGGACGGTCCTGTATCGCGTCGCCCAGGAAGCGCTGACCAATGTCGCCCGCCATGCGCACGCGAGCCGGGTGGATGTCCGCATCCAGAAACTGCCACGCGCCATTGGCCTGACCATCAAAGACAACGGCCAGTCGTTTCCGGTGGCGCGAATGTTGCACGCCAAGACAAACAAGCGCCTGGGATTGCTCGGCATGCGCGAACGCGTGGAGATGATCGGCGGTAGTCTGCGCATCGAATCCGCCCCGGGCCAGGGCACAACCATCCACGCCGAGGTTCCTTTCACCACCGACCGCACGCGCGGGGGGGGGGGTAATAAACCCTCTGCCCGATTCAAATTTTAGTGACCATGAAACGCAGCTGGAATAATTCATTCAGAACCGGTAGGGCGGGCAGTTTGCGGAGGACCGCGTCTCGTCCAACTCGGCTCAGCCCGCCGTTTCTCGGGTCCCAGTTGATCTGCGCTAGCGATGCCGTCTCACCATTCAGTGCGTGGTCAGTTCTTCTCCACAGCGGCGCGGTGGGACACCGCGCCTACCACAACCAGATAACAGACGCCCGCAAGATTATTTATGAAAGCAAAAATGAAAAGTAACGTTTCCAAATCCACCGCCACAGCGCCGCGGTTGCCCAAATGTCCCACCGGCATTCAAGGCCTCGATGAAATTACCGGCGGCGGGTTTCCGCGCGGGCGGCCCACGCTGGTCTGCGGCGGCGCGGGGTGCGGCAAGACGCTGTTGGCCGCGGAATTCCTCGTGCGCGGCGCGGTGCAGTTCGGTGAGCCGGGCGTGTTGATGGCCTTCGAGGAGACGGAAGCCGAGTTGAAGGCCAACGTCGCGTCGCTCGGATTTGATCTGGCGGGCCTGGTTCGGCGCAAAAAAATCCTTCTCGACTACGTCCACATCGAGCGCAGTGAAGTCCAGGAGAGTGGCGAGTATGACCTGGAAGGGCTGTTCGTCCGGCTCAATCACGCGATTGATGCCATCGGCGCCAAGCGCGTGGTGCTGGACTCGCTGGAAGCGCTGTTCGCCAGCCTGCCCAACGAGGCCATCCTGCGCGCCGAGTTGCGCCGGCTGTTCCGCTGGCTCAAGGTCAAAGGCGTGACCGCCGTCATCACGGCCGAACGCGGGCGCGAACAACTGACGCGCCACGGGCTGGAGGAATACGTGTCCGACTGCGTCATTCTGCTCGACCACCGGGTGGTTGATCAGATTGCCACGCGGAATCTACGCGTGGTGAAATATCGCGGTGCCCTGCACGGCACCAACGAATTTCCGTTCCTCATCGGCGACGAGGGTCTCAGTGTGCTGCCCATCACGTCGCTGGGGCTGAATCACAAGATATCGGCGGAGCGGATTTCCACCGGCATCCCCCGGCTCGATGCGATGCTGGGTGGGCGGGGCTTTTTTCGCGGCAGCAGCATCTTGCTCACGGGCACGCCCGGCACCGGCAAGACCATCGTCGCCGCCAACTTTGCCCAAGCCGCCGCCCGGCGCGGAGAGCGCGTGCTCTTCTTCTCGTTCGAGGAATCGCCCAACCAGATCATCCGCAACATGCATTCCATCGGGTTGCGCCTCGAGCCGCTGGTCCAGCGCGGCCTGCTGCGGTTTCACTCGGCGCGGCCCTCGCTCTACGGTTTGGAAATGCACTTGGCCACGATGTTCAAGGAGATCACCGAGTTTCAACCCCACGTCGTCGTCATGGATCCGATTACCAGTCTGATGGACGCCGGCACCGCCAACGAATGCCGGGCGATGGTGACGCGGCTGGTGGATTACTTGAAGGCCGGCCAAGTCACCACGCTCTTCACCAGTCTGACACAGGCCGGCCACGCGCTGCAACAAAGTGAGGCTTCCATGTCCTCACTCATGGACTCCTGGCTGTTGCTGCAAGACATGGAAGGCAACGGCGAGCGCAATCGCGTGCTCTACGTGCTCAAAGCGCGCGGCATGGCGCACTCGAACCAGATCCGCGAGTTCCTGATTTCGGACCGGGGCATTGACCTCGTGGACGCCTACATCGGGGTCAGCGGCGTGTTAACCGGCTCGGCCCGCGTGGCGCAAGGCGCCCTCGAAAAAGCCGCCGTGCTCGCCGCCCAGCAGGAAGCCGCCCAACTCAAGCGCGAAGTGGAGCGCAAACGCGCGGCCCTCGAACGGCAGATCAGCGACCTGCGCGCCGATTACGAAACCGAAGCTTTGGAACTCCGGCGCATTGCCGAACAGGTCGGCACACGAACTTCCGTGCTGGGCACCGAGCGGGCGGCCTCCGGTATCTTGCGTCAGGCGGATATCAAGGTGGCGGCCGGCTCGCGGAGCAAACCCAGCCTGGGGAGGAAACATTGATGAAACCCAAACCGGTGAAACGCCGGGCCGCCGCGCCGGCGCAGCGAAAGCCCACCAAACTCTGGCAACTGCGCCTTTACGTGATGGGCCAGACGCCCAAATCGTTGACGGCGTTCGCGAACCTGAAGAAGATTTGCGAAAGCCAACTCAAAGGCCTCTATCGCATCACGGTGATTGATTTGGTGAAGCAGCCCCACCTGGCCAAAGGCGACCAGATTCTGGCCATTCCCACAGTGGTGCGCAAGTTGCCGAAACCCGTGCGAACCCTCATCGGCAACCTTTCCGATACTGAGCGGGTGCTCGTCGGTTTGGAT
>Ga0114951_10001445_pt1 | contig 29287 bp, 31 predicted proteins | sample AM7aDNAmetaG_FD_88677 | JGI IMG/M metagenome (GOLD analysis project Ga0114951, IMG submission 88677) | Freshwater microbial communities from Finland to study Microbial Dark Matter (Phase II) - AM7a DNA metaG | ecosystem: Environmental > Aquatic > Freshwater > Lake | place: Finland: Lake Alinen... | reverse complement strand
CGTGGCGGCGATGGGGCGCTGCGGCGGGGCGGAAGTTTTGGCGCGAGGTGAAGGCACAGGGGCGAGCGACACAGGAGGCAGCCCTGCCGGGGGTGCAGGACTGCGGTCGGCCCTCGCTTCTCTCGGCCTCCCTCCGTACCGCACCCCCAGCCGGGCTGAAGAGGGTCGCAGACAACAAGCAACGAAGGGGACATTCTCTCGTGAGTTAACAAGGGGACATTTCTAAAGAGTTTTGACACGTCCAGAATCGTCTGGCATTGCGCCGACCGACGCCGCTAAACTTCCGGCCATGATTCGAATCGCGATGCTCTCAATGGCCCACCTCCACGCCAACAGCTACGCGCAGGAGGCGCGCAACGCTCCCGACGTCCAGATCACCTGCGTCTGGGACGACGACATCAAACGCGGCGAAGCGGCGGCGAAAGAATACGGCGTGCCGTTCGACGAGGACCTCGCCCGCGTGCTCAGCCGCAAGGACGTGGACGCTGTCGTCGTCTGCTCCGAGACCAGCAAGCACCGCACGATCCTCGTCGCCGCCGCCCACGCGCGGAAGCACATCTTCGTGGAGAAGCCGCTGACGCTGACCGCCGCCGAAGCCGACGAAGTGGCGCGAGAGATCAAGGCCGCTGGCGTGAAGTTCATGATTTCGCTGCCGCAACGGAGCAAATCGGAGACGCTGCTGCTGAAGAAGCTCATTGACGACGGCACACTCGGCAAAATCGCGACCGCGCGATTCCGCATGGGCCACGGCGCGGCGCTGGAAAAAATGTTCAAGGACGGCAGCGCGTGGTTCGGCGACGAGAAGTTCGCCGGCGCAGGCGCGCTGTTTGACATCGCCTGCCATACGGTCGACGCGATGCGCTGGCTGCTGGGCGAGCCGGCGAGCGTGTTTTGCAAGAGCGTCAACTTCACCGGCACGTATGCGGTTCCCGACAACGGCGTCGTCGTGATCGAGTTCAAAAGCAAGGCCGTCGGCATTCTCGATTTCAGCTACGTCCAGGGCGCCGGGCCGAACTTCTGGGAACTCTACGGCACCGAAGGCGCCGCCGTGCGCGACATGCCGGGCCATCCGCCCGTCACCTACATCCTGCGCCAGGGCGCCGACGGTTTCGCGCCGGCGTGGCAGCGCGTGAAAATGCCCAAGCCGCTGCCGAGCGCGATGAAGCAATGGTTTGCCGCGATCCTTGGCAACGAGCCGGCGCACGTCACCGTGGACGACGCCTGCAACCTGACGCATCTGTTGGAAGCCGCGCGCCTCTCCGCCCGCGAAGGCCGCGAGGTGAAACTGTAGACGAACAGCGACGGCGGCATTCAAAAAACAAGGCGGCTGCGCACTCGCACAACCGCCTTGGGCCTTGTTTCTGAACAGCACTCGATCGTCATCTTGCCCACGGGCAACCGGGGCACAAGCCGCACGCCGGGCCGTTCGCTCCTGCTGGACACGCCGCGCAACACCAAGCGCCGCGTCCGCCGCACCAGCCGGGACCGCCATACTGTTGCGCGATTTGCTTCACTAACTCGCTGTTCTTGGTCATGAGTTCGCGGAATTGCGTTCGCAGTTTTCCCACCACCACTTGTTGCGCACCAACGGCTGCGGTGTCAGCACCGCCCGTTTGCAATGCGCGCAACGCCGCCTGTTCTTCAATGATTTCGGTTTGCAGCTTGCCCACCTGCTCCACAAACGCCTTCTGCTGCGGGTCAGTTGGCGTCACGCGCGTCAACCAACAACCCGCGCCCTGTCTGCACCAACCGCGCCCCTGCCCGCACCAGCCACGGCCTTGCGCGAAACCGGAAGCGGCCGTCAACGCCAGCAACAGGCCGCCTATCGTTAGAATCTGCCACACTCGTTTCATCATCGTTCTCCTTCTTTGAAGTTTCTCGCCAACGGTTATCACGCTGGCTGCTGGAGAAGACGAGGCATGCCCGCGGCGCATTCCATTTATTTCAACAATGTTGGTCGGCACACTGTGAGGTAACGGCGACCGTTACTGACAACCCTGTTTATCTCCACTGCCTTCAAGGCAAATGGGGGGATCTGGTTTCCGCCGTTCAACGCACGACGGCGCTTGACTCAAACCAGTTATGAGCATATTCTCATAACTGTCGGTTATAACACCACACACGTATGACAAGACCTTGTTGCCTAAGACACATCCGGAATCTTCCGGCGGCTGTTTATTTCAAACCGAGGGGCATACCCATGGTTGATCTGGAGCAGGTCACGCTAACCCTTGATGAAGTGGAGGCGCTGCGGCTGGCAGATTTGGAGGCGCTCTATCAGGAGGAGGCGGCAAAGAAGATGAGGATTTCGCGCGCGACGTTTGCCCGAATCATCGAGCAGGCGCGCCGAAAGGTGGCCGAGGCGCTGATTCACGGCAAGGCGCTCTGTTTGGAAGGCGGAGCCGTGGTTTTGAAAGGAATAACCAAAACACCAAGGAGCGGCGGAACTGGCCCCGCTCAACCCGGGCAAGGGATGGGACGCGGACCGTGTGGATGTGGGCAGCGCCACGACGCCGGACGCAGCAACTGTTGCGGCGGGAAGGCGCATGCCGGGCCGGCTCGTTGTTCACCCAAGACGGCAGCCGCTGGCAAACAAAAGAAAAGCAAATAGATATCATGAAACTATGTATTCCTGTTGCGGAGAATGAAGGGTTGAAAAGCGTTGTATATGGGCACTTCGGGTCGGCACCGTTGTTTGTGCTGGTGGACTCTGAAACGATGGCCGTGGAGCCGCTGGCCAACCGTGATCAAACTCACGTTCACGGGGCTTGCAATCCCATGCGGGCACTGGCTGGCCGGCAAGTGGACGCGGTGATTGTTGGCGGCATTGGCCCCGGCGCAGTGAATGGCCTCCAGCGGGCTGGCATCGCCGTATATCAATCACCCGCACAAACGTTGAACGAAGCCGTAGCGCAGTTCAACCAAGGCCGCCTCCCCAAGATCGGCTTGGAGAACGCCTGCGCAGCACATCACGACGATAGCTGCGAACATCACTAAGCCAACCGCGCTTCACACAGCAAGTCCGGCCATGAACCAGAACACGTGCTGAAGATCGTCTCAGCTTGTTCCAGAACCATCCGCGCAATCGGACTGCCGCACGGACAACATGGAATACAACCACGACGCGAAGACGTTTCGCTGCACGAGTCTGGGCCATTCCACATTCGCCACGGACGGGAAGTTGCTGAAGGGATTAGCAAGCCGGTCTCTGACGAAGTTCGAGGCGAAACTGGATGCAAGCGATAAGAACAGCTTGGTCATCCTTTTGTAACGTGCCACTGAAATGCAATAAGGACGAGGTGATGGACTGAGCCATTCCCTTTTACTTGATGCTGTCGGCAATTTTCAACAACTCGGCCTCCGGCAGATCGCCCACCAAAATGAACGTCCGATTCCCGAGTTGCCTGACCAGCATTCTACCCGGCTGGCTGGCCAGCAATTCACAGCCGCGCCCGCCGCGCCCCCTCCCCCATCCAAAACCGCGTCCACCGCCGCGCCCCGGGCACTGCGTGAACCGCTCGAACACCGAGACGCTGTTCAAGCCGTCCACGTAACGCACATGCGCCGACGCCACGCCGCACCGGCAGCGATAGAGATGAAATCCATCGAGCGCAAAGCCCACCGGCAGATACGCCGGCTCGCGGACATCGAACGCAACCGCCTTCGACAAACCCTCCCGCTCCCAATGCCGGCCGGAATCGTCTTCGATCACGACCTTCTTCCATCCGTCCGGAATTTCGAAAATCCCGTCGTCCAACCGCGGGTTCCACTCGATGTCCGTGTAAAAACTCAGCGTCGCGAGCTTGCCGTCGCTGTCGTAATACTCCGAGCGCAGGATGAGTCCGGTGGAGCGGTCCACCCATACCTTCTTGGACGGACGGCCCGGCTCGCGGTGCTTGACGACCAGTACATCAGCCGCGCGGCCGATAATCGGCTCCGTTCGTTCCGCCGTTACCGTGTAGCTCTTCAACAGCAAATCAAATGTGCCTGGCTCCCGATGCGAACAACCGACGGAAGCGGTTCGCCCCGCCGGGTCGAGCCGGATGACCGCGTCGCCTTTCTCAATCATCACCATCCCCTTCAATGCCGGCGACTGATATTCCCAACGGCAGTAGCCCGGCTTGCGGCACACCACGACCTGCGATGACACGGAACCTTGCCGCGAGAACGTCGCCGTGCTCAGCGTCGCGCGCAGCGTGAGTTGCTCCTCCGCGCTCTGCGCCGCCCGCAACCGCTCCGCCGGATTCGCCAGTGTCGGCGCGGCCGTGCCACTCGCGGCGGAGACTGCCAGTGCCATCGCCGCCATGCTGATAAGAAGAGTCGCGCGCATCATGGTATCTTCCTCTCCGCTTCGCCGCGGCCCAGCATCGCGCCCAACGCGGCTTTGTCACTCAACGGATCGTTCCATGCCAGCATGCCGTGGCGTTGGAGGAAGTCCTGCGTGTCGTCATCCTCCTCGCGCGACAGCCGCGAAACCGTCGCGAGCAGCGCCACCGCCACAATCGCCGTCGCCGCCAGCCCGGCGTAAGCCAGCCGCGGCCATCGCGGCGGCAAAAGCGTCTGCCACCAGGGCGCGCGCGCCGGCTCCGGCTTCGGCGCTTCGATGTCGCGGCGGATGGATTCCCAGAGTCCCGCCGTCGCTTCTTCCGGCGGCAACGCATCAAGCACCGTGCCGACTCGTTGCAGCGCGCGCAACTCGCGCTGGCACGCCGGGCACTCCTGAAGATGGCCCGCGATCTCCGCGCGTTCCGGCTCCTGTAGCGCGCCGACGGAGAAGTCGGCCAGTTGGGATTGGATGTCTTTGCAAGGTTTCATACGCGCCTCATTCTTTCACCAACGGATCCAGCGTTTTCCGCAATGCCTCCCGCGCCCGCGCGAGTCGCGACAACACCGTGCCAGGCGAGATGCCCAGCGTTTCGGCGATGGCCATGACCTCCATGCCCTCCAGATGGTGCATGGCCACGACCGTCCGGTGGATTTCCGGCAGCCGCTGCACGGCACGCCGCACAAACCGCTGCGTGTCCTCCGACAACACGATCTGTCCCGGTTCCAGCGACCAGTCGGGAATCTCCAGCGTGGCGGGTGGCTCCCCGTCTTCCAGCGGCGCGTCCAACGAAATTGTCGGCCGCTCGATTCGCTTTCGGCTGTCGCGCACGACGTTCAACGCAATTTGATGCAGCCACACCAGAAAAGCTCCGTCCGAGCGCAGGCTTCTAAGCGCACCCCATGCCCGCACGTAGGTTTTCTGCGTCAGATCGGCCGCATCTTCGGAATTCGACACCATGGACAAGACATAGTTGTAGATCCGGCGATGCGTCGCGCGAAACAACTCGCCGAACGCTTCCACATCGCCTTCGCGCGCCCGCGACACCAGCGCCGGGTCGGAAGTTTCCATATTCTGATTCTGGTTTAGGACAGGACGACTGCCGACGCCGACAGATTCCATCTTTTTTGCGAACGGCAAACGGTCGCGACGTCGGCCCTTCCGGTCAACGCAACCAGCCCGCCAGTTGGGCCTGCGCGTCGGGAGCGGCGCACACGGCGAGCGCTTCGCCGAAAAAGACGCGGTGGAAGTCGCCTTGCGGATAAAACGCCGACACGATCTCCGGCGCGAGGTGCGGTGGAATGACCTCGTTGGTGTGGACGACTCGGCACTCGTAGCTGATGGCGGCCTGCTCGATCAGCGGCACCGTCACCTGTTGCGCCGGCGCGGGCGTCATCCCGGTCTCGGCGAACTTGTCCGTATCGCGACCTGACATCGAGCCGCAAATCTGGATGGCATCGACGAACTCCGGCGTCATCACATTCACAGTGAACTCGGCGACCTGCTCCAGCCGGCTGAAACTGTATCGGCTCGGGCGCACCAGCACCTCGATGATCGGCTTGCCCCAAATGACACCGCCCGTCATCCAGCCGATGGTCATCGGGTTCGGTTTGCCGTCCGCGCCCATCGTGCAAAGCAGCAGTCCGCCCTGCGTCAGCGCCGCCATCGTTTCCCGCCAAAGATCGAAAGGCTGGATCGGTTGCTTGTTCATGATTGCTTGCCTCCGACAAATTCGTGGTGCACGAGATCGCTCAACGCCCGCCTCGGTCGCGCCGCCGGCTGCTCCGCGGCGTAGCCGATGGACAAAACAGCGACGGGCCGCAATGTTCCGGTCGCACCCACTGCCGCCGCCACCGCCGCGTCGTCATACGCGCCAACCCAGCAGCATTTCAACCCCAGAGCCGTCGCTGTCAACTCGGCGTAGGCGCAGGCTATGGTCGCGTCCTGTACGCAGTAAAGCTGCGCGCCGCGCTCGGCGTAACGGTCGCGGTTCCGCTCCGGCGCGGCCAGGAACACCAGCACCACCGGCGCTTCGCCGATGAACGTCTGGTCCCACGCCGCATCGACGAGCTGCTCCTTCCGTTCGGCGTCGCGCACGACCACGATTTCGTAAGCCTGCCGGTTGCCGGCCGACGGCGCGGCGTCGGCCGCTTCCAAAATGCGCTGCAACTTCTCCGCCTCCACCTCGCGCCGCTGATAGGCGCGAACCGAGTGACGCTGTTTGATAGCTTCAAAAATGTCCATATTGTCTCCGGCCCAAGTAAACCAGATGCGTCGGACAATCGCAATCGCTGGAACCGAAGCGCGGCGCGACCACCTGCACGCCCGCCAGCCGTAGCGTCCGCGCGTTCCACGAACACTCCAGCCGCCGCCGAGTCGCCCGCGTTGTGATCCGCAGGATGCGCGCGCGCCGCAACAGGTAGTCAATGTGCCAGTGCATCTTCTTCCGCCGCCGCTGGTGCCGCGCGAGGCGTTGTTCAAGCCCGCCGAGCGCGCTGCCGGTGTAAACATAGACGCCCGGCGGAAAATCGAACGTCCCCAGCTTCCCAACCGTCAGCCGCGTCACCTTGGGCAGTTCGAGCCATAGCTGGTAAACGCCCGGCGTGCGCGATGCCGTCTGTTTTGATCGTCGGTGTTGCATGTCACCTGACCGCCTCGCGGGTATCAACTTTCTGTCAAAAACGCAAGACTGCCATCTCCGTTGCGCCAACGCCCGCATCTCCGTATGCTACGGCTCATGCTCAATCGCCTTCTAGTGCTGCTCGCCGCCCTCTCTCCCCTTGCCCAGCCCGTCGCGGCGGCCGGCTGGCGCAACATCGGCCCCGGCGGCGGCGGATGGATTCCCTGCATGGCGGTCAGCCCGCACGATTCGCGCGTCGTCTATGCCGGCTGCGATGTCGGCGGTTTTTTCAAGTCCGCCGACGCCGGCGCGAACTGGCGCATCTGCAACACCGGCCTCCACGATCTCTACGTCGAGGTCATCGCACCGCACCCGCGCGACCCGCGCGTCATCTACATCGGCACCGAAGGCGGCGTCCACAAATCCAACGATGGCGGCGAGACGTGGCAGTGGCTGCGCGAAGGTTTTCCTCCGCTGCAACGCAGCAGCTTCAGCGCTCCCATCGGCGCGCTGGCGATTGACCCGCAGCAGCCCGACACGCTCTACGCCGGCATCGGCCGGCCGCGCTGGAACAAAGGCGGCGCCGGCACGATCTACAAGACCACCGACGGCGGCGCGCATTGGAACATTGTCAACCCGAACGGCGGCGGCATGGACCGCGAAGCCATTGTCAGCGATCTCGTCGTTCATCCGCGCGAGAGCCGCCGTGTTTTCGCCGCCACCAACCGCGGCCTCTACCGCAGCGACGATGGCGGCGCGACGTGGCGGCTGTTGGACAAAGGTCTTCCCCACAACCACATCCGCCGCGTAGGACTTTGCGTCACGAAACCCGACGTGATGTATCTGACGCTGCACACCGATCCGGGCAAGACGCCGTGGCAAGGCGGCGTCTATCGCAGCGATGACGGCGGCGAGACTTGGTCGCCGCGACTCGAAGGGTTGGCCAGGAACGTCGGCAAACCCGGCGCGCCGTCGCCGATGACATCGAACGTGGACCGGCTCGTCGTTCATCCCACCGACCCGGATATCGCCTATGTGGGCGACACCGCGTGGGTGTCGGCTTTCGTCTATCGCACAACCGACGGCGGTCAGCACTGGCAGCGCGTGACGTTTGCGCCATCACGGTATGTGAAGCAGCCAAACATGGATTACGGCTGGATCACGATGTTTGGACCGACGGTAATGGGCCTGGCAATGGATTCGCGCGCGCCGGACACGGTTTACTTCAGCACGTCGGGCCACATCTTCCGCACGCCGGATCGCGGCGAGCACTGGACGCAATGCTACACGCACCCCGCCGAGAAACCGGTCGGAGCGCCGGAATCGCCGACCGGCTGGTGGAGCGGCAACGGGCTGGAAGTCACGTGCGCGCACGAGGTCGCCGTTCATCCGCGCGACCCGCAACGGTTGTATTTCTGCTATGCCGACATCGGTCTCTTGCAAACGTTCGACGGCGGCCGGACGTTCGCGCACACCGTTAGCGGCATGAAGAACTCCGGCAACACTTTCACCGTCGCGTTCGATCCGGACGATCCGCGCGTCGTCTTCGCCGGCACCGGTTGGTGGGAACACAATGCCGGCGATGTCTGCCGCTCCGATGACGGCGGCATGACGTGGCGCGTCGTCGGCAAGCCCGACACCGGCCTCCCCGACGGCCAGACGCGCCATCTGATCGTGGATCGCTCCAGCCCGGCGTCCGCGCGGCGCGTTTTCGTCAGCGTGAAGGACCACGGCGTCTCCTGTTCCGAAGACGGCGGCGCGAGCTGGCACGCGCGCAACACCGGCCTGCCCAACGGCAACGTCCGCGGTCTGGCACAGCATCCGCGCGAGCCGGCGGTGTTGTTTGCCTTGCTGGACGACGACGCCGGCTTGTTCCGCAGCGACGACAGCGGACAGATCTGGCGGCGTCTCGGTGACTTCACTTGGGCCGATCCGCAGGCACTGGTTGTCTGCCCGTCGGACCCGCAGCGACTCTACGTCGCCGCGCGCGAACAGTTTGGCAAAGACCGCAAGCTCCATCCCGGCGGCGTGTTCGCTTCGCGAGACGGCGGCGCGACGTGGACGCGCGTCCTGGAGGACCGGTTCATAGCCTCGCTCGCCGTGGACCCGCGCGACGCGGACACGGTCTATGCCGGCGGCATGGACCATCCGTATCACGACGAGGCGTTGGGCCACGGCCTCATGCGCTCGCGCGACGGCGGCCGCACCTGGCAGTCGCTGAACGCACTGGAACTGGCGTGCACGAAGATCGCCTCGATCACGGTGGACCCGCACCAACCCACACGGCTCTACATCAGCACCTCTGGCAACGGCGTGTTCGCGCGGGATGAGTGACGGCGGAGCGACGACGAAAACTGCTACCGTTTTCGGCGTCGTTGGCGCAAGATAGTGGTGTGGCACGTTGAGGGATGATTATGAGCGGCAAAACGAAACTTTCCCCGGTCATCGGCGCGGTCGCTTTGGCCGCCGCCTTTGTGATGGTCGGCTGCCAGCAGCATCCAGAGGGCGCGACCCCGTCATCCAAAAAGCCTTTGCGCGTCCGCGAGCCAGCCGTCGCCGACCTTTTCTACCCAAAGAACCCGCAACAGTTGTCGCAGACGATTGACGCGTTGCTAGCAGCCGCCAAGCCCGACGCAGTCCCCGGCGAACTCAAGGCGGTCATCTGCCCGCATGCCGGCTATTCGTATTCGGGATTGACCGCCGCCTTCGGCTTCAAGGCGCTCGCGGGCCGCGACGTAAAGACCATCCTTCTGCTCGCGCCGAGCCACTACGCGGCATACCAAGGCGCGTCGGTCTGCGGCGCGGACGTTTATCGCACACCGCTCGGTGACGTGAAGATTTCCGATAAATCCAAGGCGCTGACAAAAATGCCGCCGTTCATGCCGGAACCAAAGTTGACTCCAGGCCCCCAGTTCCAACGGCCCGGCTGGTATGTGCAATCGTCGCACGCCGCACCGCCGGTTGGCGAAGACACGCCGGAGACATGGGAACACTCCGGCGAGGTCGAGGTGCCGTTCCTGCAAAAAGTCCTCAAGCCATTCGAGTTGGTCTCGGTGGTCTTCGGCGACACCGACACGGCCGCCGCCGCCCAGGCGCTCGCCGGCCTGCTTGACGACCGCACACTCATCGTCGCCAGCACGGACTTGAGCCACTATCATCCTTATGACGAGGCGCGGCAGTTGGACAGCCGTACCGTCAACGCGATCCTCGCCATGACGCCCAACGCCATCGGCGGCACCGACGCCTGCGGTTTCATGCCGGTCCGCACGCTGCTGCATCTTGCCAAGCTGAAGGGTTGGAAGCCGAAGCTGCTCGACTATCGCAACAGCGGCGACACCTCCGGCAACAAGAACCAGGGCGTCGTCGGATACACGGCCATCGCGTTCTACGCGCCGGAGCAGGAGACTTACTCGAAAGAGGATCGCAAACTCCTCCTCGACCTCGCGCGGCGCACAGTGAAGGAGGTCGTCACGAAGGGCGCGCCGCCGGCGGTGGACGCGAAGAGTTTTCCGGCGAAGTTCGCCGAAGCGAAAGGCTGCTTCGTGACGCTCACCGAGAACGGCGCGTTGCGCGGCTGCATCGGCCACATCGTGCCGCAGATGCCGCTATACCAGGCGGTCGTCGAAAACGCCCAGAGCGCGGCGACGCGCGACTACCGTTTCCAGCCGGTGAAGCCGGAGGAACTGGACAAACTGGAGATCGAGGTGAGCGTGCTGACCGTGCCGCAGCCGCTCCCGTTCAGCTCGCCGGACGATCTGCTCGCCAAGCTGCGGCCGCATCGCGACGGCGTGGTGTTGCAAATCAGCGGCCACGGCGCGACGTATCTGCCGCAGGTCTGGGACCAGCTTCCCGACAAGGTCATGTTCCTCAACACGCTGTCCGAGAAAGCCGGCTGTCCGCCCGACGCGTGGCGCGGCCCGGGCACGGCGGTCGCCATCTATCACGTCGAGGCGTTCAAGGAATCGGAGAAGTAGCATGACCGCCGCGGAGACGCCGCCCCGCAACGGTCCCGCAAGCCACCTGTTGCTGCTCGCCGTCGGCGGGCTTGGCGCGGCGTCGGTCATCGCGCAGTTGGTGTTGATGCGCGAGATGCTCGGCGCGTTCGCTGGCAACGAAATGGTGCTCGGCATCATCCTGGGCAACTGGCTCCTGCTCACCGGCGCGGGCGCGTGGCTGGGCCGCGCATCGGGCCGCCTCAAAAACCGCGAGGGCTCGTTCATCGCCGGGCTGATCTTCATCGCCGTGGCCCCGCTCGTGCAGGTTTTTCTGCTCGCTGTGCTGCGTGCCGTCGTTTTCGGCCGCGGCATCCAGGTTGGCGTCACGGAAACCGTGCTCGCCAGTTTCGCGGTGCTGCTCCCCTTCTGCGTCGCCTCCGGCTGGCTGCTGACGCTGGCGTGCTCCGTCGTCGCGAACAAAGACGACGCCTCCGGCATCGGCCGCGTTTATGTCGCCGACAGCATCGGCAGCATCGCGGGCGGCGCGTTGTTCAGCTTCGTGCTGGTGCGGTGGTTCGACCACATCGGCATTCTCTTCTTCCCGGCATTGTTTAACCTGCTGCTCGCAGGCGCGCTGGCGGCGCGGTTCGGCAAAAAACTTCTGCTCGGCGTCGCCACCGTCCTCGCGGTAGCGCTCGCGGGCGTCATCCTCTTCGCCAACGCCGACGCGCTGGCCACGGCAATCCGGTTCTCACACGAACGCGTCGTCTTTCGCGGCAACTCACCCTACGGCAAACTCGTCGTTACCGAATCCTCCGGCCAATACAACTTCATCGAGAACGGCCTGCCGCTCATCTCCACCGACAACACCCAGCAGGTCGAGGAGACCGTCCACTACGCCATGGCGCAGCGGCCCGATGCCCGCCGCGTGCTGGTTGTCTGCGGCGGCGTCTCCGGCACCGCGCGTGAAATCCTCAAGTATGGCGCCGTCGACGTCACCTGCGTCGAACTCGACCCGCTCATCATCGAGGCGGGCTACAGGTTCCTCCCTGACAACCTCATGGGCATCATAACGGGCGAGCACGGTACACTTCCACGCATCACTTTCGTCAACACCGACGGCCGGCTGTTCGTGAAACGAACCGCCGAGCGCTATGATGTCGTCATTGTGGACGTGCCCGACCCGTCCACGTCGCAGCTCAACCGCTTCTACACGACGGAGTTCTTCGGCGAGGTCAAGCGCCTGCTGACCGACGGCGGCGTGCTGTCGTTCGCGCTGGGCCGCTACGGGGACTATGTCAGCCCGGAACTGGCGCGGCTGCTCGCGTCGGCGCGGCGCACGCTCGACACGGCGTTCAAGAACGCCCTGATGATTCCCGGCAGGCGTGTCTTCTTCCTCGCCTCCGACGGCCCGCTGCACGAGGACATCGCCGCCCGCATCGAGGCGGCGCACATCCCCACCCGCCTCGTCAACCGCCATTACCTCGACGCCATGCTTGCGCCTGACCGCATGGCGGACATGCGCCGCGCCGCCGCGCAACCCGCCGCCGTGAACCGCGACTTCAGCCCGGTGCTCTACTACTACCACCTGCTCCACTGGATAAGTCAGTACCGGGTGAAATTCGGCCTGCTCGAGGCGGCGTTGCTGGCGTTGCTGGCGGTCTATCTGGTGCGACTGCGCGCCGCGCCGCTGGCGGTCTTCGCGTCGGGCTTCGCCGCGTCGGGACTGGAAATCGTGTTGCTGCTGGCGTTCCAGATTCTCTACGGCTCCGTCTATCAGCAGCTCGGCATCATCGTCACCGCTTTTATGGCGGGCCTGGCGGCGGGAGCGCTTGGGATGAATTTTACTGGGAGGGGCGACGTCCACGTCGCCCCATCTTCATCAATCACCGGCGGCGTGGACGCCGCCGCTCCCAGTGGGGCTGTTCACGCGCGCGGACAGGAAAGTCCGCGTCACAGACGGCTGCTGGCCCGGCTCGCATTTGCCGTCGCGGCGTTCGCGGCGCTGCTACCTCTGTGCCTGGTGGCACTCGCTCGCGTCGGCGGCAACAGCAGCGGATTTCTCTTCGTGCAAACAATCATCGCGCTGCTCACCCTCATCCTCGGCGCACTCGTGGGCATGCAGTTCCCGTTGGCGAGCCGGCTCAGCACGGAAGACACCGCCGCCACCGCGTCGCGGCTCTACACGGCGGATTTCGTCGGCGCGTGTCTGGGCGCGCTGCTGCCGAGCACGTTGCTGATCCCCCTCATCGGCGTCCCCGCCGTCTGCCTCCTCATCGCCGCCCTGAACGTCGTGGCAGCCGTCGCCGTCCAAAAAAGCAGCCACGGATAAACACGCATGCGCATGGAAGGATTGAAACAGGCAATTAGAGGCGGTAGTATAAAACCATGAAGACGATCCGCTATGTCTATTGGCAGGACCAGGACAAGTGGTTGGGATACATCGAAGAGTTTCCCGACTACATGACCCAAGGAGAAACCTTGGAAGAGCTTCAGGAAAACCTGAAGGACATTTACGATGATCTCGTCGGAGGCAAGGTTCCCGGCGTTCGCCATGTCGCTGAACTCCCCGTCGCATGAAACGGCTGGATCTCATCCGGCAGATCGAACAGAGCGGCTGCGGCTTCATCCGTCACGGCGGCAGACACGATTGGTATCAGAACCCGCGTACCGGCGCCTGCCAGCCCGTCCCTCGCCACCGCGAGATCAACGAACACCTCGCCCGCCATATTCTCAAGAAGCTGAAAGACTGATTGCGGCGACAACCGCGTTGGGTGAATCGGTGTTCATCCTTGGCCGCCCTTCTGCCCCTCCCTCCGTGTAATCGGTGTCATCCGTGGATCATTTCCGGCCTTCGTCGCGCCGCCTCCCGCCAAAACCCGTGGACCGACTCAGCCGCAAAGATGGCCGCAACAACGCTCGGCGAAAATAGCTTGATGCAGCAAGCTGCAAAGATGAGAATCTCCAAGGAAGCTCGAAATTAAATAACCCACGCACTTGCCCACTAATATGCCACCACTCCAAGCGCAAGTTCTGCAACGGTTCGCCGACCTCGCAAAGGTTTCCGAACAAATACCGCTCACTGGCCATCAATCAATACACGCAGAAGTAAAGGCATTCTACGTCTGGGCTTCAAGTGCCTTGAATCTGCTGCAAGGCGTATTCGGCAAGACCAGCCCACATTACGTGCGGTTCGAGGCTGAAATCTCCGGTATCCAAAACAATTATGTTAGCCAAACTCGGCTTCAAGCTTGTTGTGGCATTTTCCTTGGGGCAAAAAGCGACGCTGATGGTGGACATCTGTTTAACATAGAAGCATCCATCGCCGGGGAAGTCTTCGGTGACATCGTTTCGGCCGCCAAAGCCGCACTCTCCGAAGGCCACCACACCGTTGCAGCCGTGCTTGCATGCGCGGCCCTAGAGGATGCACTGAAGCGTTTTGCAACCGCCCAAGGCCTTGATGTGGTCGGTAAGTCAATGGACGAAGTGGTGAATGCTTTGAAATCACAAGGAGTTGTCTCTGGCGTACAAAAGACGTTGCTATCGGCGATGCCAAAAATTCGGAATCTTGCAATGCACGCCGACTGGCAGCACATCAGCCCGCAAGACGCTGGTAGCGTGGTCGGCTTTGTAGAACAGTTTTTACTTACGCATTTTCCTTAGTGCGGCTAACACCTCAATTAGGTTTAGCACAACTGCGTTCCGCACGCTGACACTAATACCGAAGTTGCTCAAACGTGCTGCTAAACTATGCAGCTGATTGATTTGGGATGAAACTTCGGTATGCTCCGAGGGCTTGATGAAAACACTTCCGCAGATGGCGCTGCTTCCGCCCTCCTGAGATTATGCGGAGCAACCGAGACTACCTCATGCAGCAGTTGAAGTTCCTGCCGCTGGTCATCGTTTTCGCGGCGGGCGGGATTGGCATGTTCTTCGTCCCGTCCACCGTTTGGGGCGCTATTGCCGCGGTGTTGTTTGCTCTCGCGCTGTTGTTGTTCATCCGTGACCGCCTGCTGGCGCGGTCGGGCCGCCGGGTGCAGGGCGTGGTGGTGGACCATCAAATCGTGGAGGGCTGTTTCATCCCGGTCATCGAGTTTTGGGACTATGAGGGCAGAATCCGCCGCGAAGCCACCGGGTCGGGCGGCGGCGTCAAGAAACCGCCCGTGGGCAGCCGCGTCAACGTGCTTTACGATCCGGCGGGCAAACGCGGCTGCGAGTTGGACCGGTTCTGGCGACGGCACGGCTTCACGCTGGCGGCTCTGTTGCTCGGCACCATCTTCGCAGCCGGGGCTATCTTTCAAAAATGACGGCAACGTTGACGACGGTTGGGAAACTCACTCCATGATCACCATAAGCCGTGCCACTCCCGAAGACGCGGAAACCATTTTGGCGTTGCAGAAGCTCGCGTATCAATCGGAAGCAAGGCTCTACAACGACTGGTCGCTGCCTCCCCTGACCCAAACCCTTGATTCTCTGCGCAATGAGTTCGCGGATTCGGCGGTTCTCAAGGCGACGATGGCCGATCGCATTGTCGGTTCAGTCCGGGCCAAAGTCAGCGGAGGCACTTGCGCCATCGAGCGACTCATTGTTCATCCGGAGTTTCAAGGACAAGGCATCGGTTCCCAATTGTTGCGGGCGGCCGAGGCGAGTTGCGCGGGCGTGGCAAGGTTCGAACTCTTCACTGGGAGCAAGAGCGAAGGCAACCTCCGCCTCTATCAGCGCCATGGCTACACCATCACCCACACCCAGCCGATCTCGCCAACCGTGACCCTCACGTATCTCGAAAAACCGGCGAAGATCGCCGAAAGGTAGGGCGAGGCGTCCCGCCGAGCCGTAACCGATGACGACCCAACGCACGGCTCGGCGGGACGCCTCGCCCTGCCTTTGAACCCAAACCCAACACTGTCCCGCGTTTTAACGCGCCCTACCAACGACAACCCGGTAGAGCCGAATCCCTGGGCCGGCCAAAAGAATGCGATGTCGATTTAAGAACATTTCGGCGCGCCCGGCGGTCGCGCCCCACCGCCATTACACCGCAAGCTCATATTTGCGGTTTGTCGCCGATCATGTTCTATTCGCTCAACTTCCCATGAGACTCTGGACAATTCATCCGCGGTATCTCGACGCGAAAGGATTGGTCGCGGTCTGGAGGGAGGCGCTGCTGGCTCAACGGGTGCTCGCGGGAGCCACCAAGGGTTATCGTCATCATCCGCAGCTTGCGCGGTTCCGGGCGCAGGCCGATCCTCTCGCCGCCATCGCGACATTCCTGGTCGGCATTGCCCGCGAGGCGCAGCGCAGGGGCTACCATTTCAATGCCACCAAGATTTTGCCGCGGCGGTTCGGCGGGCGGATTCCCGAGACGCGCGGACAGTTGCTCTACGAATGGCGTCATCTCAAGGCGAAACTGCGACGGCGGGCGCCCTTGATCTATCGCCGGTTTCGGAGCGTCACCGCGCCGAAGCCGCATCCGCTGTTTCGCATCGTGCCGGGCGATGTCCGGGAATGGGAAAAGAAGTGAGGGTGCAGCCGGCAGGCCGGCTGCCGGATGAAACCGGCCGGCTATGTTTGTGGCGCCGGCACGCCGCGGCGCATCCACAAAATATAGGTATTTTCTCTTGACACGATCACTAATTCTCTATACTTTCCACCCCGCAATGAAACGCAAGACTGAAGCCGTAACTATGCAGTTGCCGCCGCCCCTCACCCCGGCCCTCTCCCCACTCACGTGGGGAGAGGGAGAAGTTATCGCACGACTAACGGCGTTCACTATTTGGTGACCGCATTGCGGAGGCCCCATTCCCTCTCCCCATCCGATGAGGAGAGGGTCAGGGTGAGGGGCGCCCGGGTTCAATTGCATAGTTACGACTGAAGGCGGAAGGCGGTGATGCTGCCGCAACAACAAATGTACAAAACGAACCCAAATGATGGACGCGAGCAAGACATGAAAACACCGTTTTCCATTGAAAAATGAACATTCCGAGTTGGAGAGGTCCCCGTGAGAAAACATGTTTTTACGAAACGAACCCAAATGAAGAAATGCAAATACTGTGATTGCAGCATCTTGTGAAAAGCGGCCGACAGGGAGAAAACAAAACGAAGCCAAATGAGCCAAGTGATACGGATAAATCCGATAAAATCCGGTTGAATCCGGCCAAATCCGACCCGATGAGATTGCAAAGGCGCGACAGTCAGCGCGGCCTTCAGCATGACGATTCATCAAGCGAGCCGTCCATCCGGCAGCATCGTATGACGCACCGCCCCACGAACGCCGGGTTGATTCAGCCGTTCGTTTCGGTATGCTCCGGGGGCATGATGAAAACACTTCCGCTGCTGGTGTTGCTCCTCTGCTCTGCCATCCTCCGCGCGGACGCGCTCGATCCGGTCCCGCTCTGGCCCGACGGCGCGCCGGGCGCGTTCGGCAAGACGGAGTTCGACATCCCGACGTTAACACCGTATTTGCCGGACGCGGCAAAGGCCACGGGCGCGGCGATCGTGATTTGCCCCGGCGGCGGTTACGGCGGGCTGTCGAAACACGAAGGACAGGACTACGCGCTCTACCTGAACCAGCACGGCGTGGCGGGCTTTGTGCTGCGTTACCGGCTTGGCTCGCACGGCTACCGGCATCCGGCGATGCTCAACGACGCGACGCGCGCGGTGCGGCTGGTGCGGGCGCGGGCCGGTGACTGGAAGGTGGACCCGAAGCGTGTGGGCATCATGGGTTCGTCGGCGGGCGGCCATCTCGCCTCAACGCTGGTGACGCACTTCGACGCGGGCAAGCCCGACGCGAGCGATCCGGTCGAGCGCCAAAGCAGCCGGCCGGATATCGGGGTGTTGTGTTACGCGGTGATCTCGATGGGCCCGAACACGCACGGCGGATCGAAGAAAAACCTGCTGGGAGAAAATCCGCCGGAGGAATTGGTGAAGCTGTTGTCGAACGAGCTGCAGGTGACGAAGGAGACGCCGCCATGTTTCATCTGGCACACGTATGAGGACAAGGCCGTGAAGGTGGAGAACAGCCTGGACTTCGCCGCGGCGCTGCGGCGTTGCGGCGTGCCGTTCGACCTGCATATTTATCAGCAAGGCCGCCACGGCATCGGCCTGGCCGACAAGGAGCCGTTCGCCAACCCGCATCCGTGGGCGCATGACCTCGTCTTCTGGCTGAAGGCGCAGGGGTTTGTGAAGTAGCGGCGCGGCGGGACATGAGACAACTTACAATTAGCCACGAAGATTTCATGAAAGAAACCGGCTCCTCGATGTCCCGAAGAAATTTTCTGCGCCGCACGGCCGCGTTCACGGCGGCGTTTTCCGTCGTGCCGCGCCACGTGCTCGCGGGCGCGGGCGATGCCGCCCCGAGCCGCAAACTCAACATCGCCGGCATCGGCGTCGGCGGCATGGGTGAAAACAATCTCTACGCCTGTGCGGGTGAGAACATCGTCGCGCTCTGCGACGTGGACCCGAGTAATGCCGCCGGGACGTACCTGCAGTATCCGAAGGCGAAACAATACAAGGATTTCCGTGTCATGCTCGAGCAGCAGAAGGACGTGGACGCGGTAATCATCGCCACGCCCGACCACACGCACGCCGTGATCGCCATGGCCGCGATGCAGTGCGGCAAGCACGTCTATGTGCAAAAGCCGCTGGCGCATTCCGTCAAGGAGGCGCGCGTGCTGACCGAAGCCGCGCGCCGGCACAAGGTCGTCAGCCAGATGGGCAACCAGGGCCGTTCCGGCGACGGCATCCGGCTGATTTGCGAATGGATCTGGAGCGGCGCGATCGGCCCGGTGCGCGAGGTGCACGCCTGGACCAACCGGCCCGTCTGGCCGCAGGGCGTTGAGGTCCTGCGGCCCACCGATACGCCGCCGCTGCCAAAGGGAATGGCGTGGGATTTGTGGATCGGGCCGGCGCCGTATCGGCCGTATCATCCGGCGTATCATCCGGAGAAATGGCGCGCGTGGTGGGATTTCGGCACCGGCTCGCTCGGCGACCTCGGCTGCCACATCATGGACCCGGTGTTCTGGGCGCTGAAACTGAAATATCCGGTGAGCGTGGAAGGCTGCATCTCGACGTATTGGGAGGATTTCTGGAAAAAGACCGAGCCGAAGAACGAAACGTATCCGCGCTCCAGCATCGTCCGCTACAAGTTCCCGGCGCGCGAGGAGATGCCCGAGGTCAAAATCACGTGGTGGGATGGAGGCCTGAAGCCGCCGCGCCCGGACGAACTCGAACCCGGCCGCAAGATGGGCGATGACGACGGCGGCGTGCTGTTCATCGGCGACAGAGGCAAGCTCATGTGCGGATGCTACGGCCGCAGCCCGCGGTTGATCCCGGAAACGGCGATGAAAGAGTTCAAGCTGCCGCCGAAGACGCTGGAACGCATTCCCGGCGGCCAAGCGGGACACGAGAAAGACTGGGTGCGCGCGTGCAAAGGCGGCAAACCGGCGAGTTCCAATTTCGATTACTCCGGCCCGCTGTCGGAGATGGTGCTGATGGGAAACCTCGCCGTTCGATTCCCGGACCGCCTGCTGCTCTGGGACGGCGGGAAGATGGAAATCACCAACGACAAGGACGCCAACGCCTACGTCGCGCGACAGTATCGTCAAGGCTGGACGCTCTAGGACGACGCCAGTGAACGTGGCAGCAAGAAACGAAAGCCCCGCACGCCGTCGAGCGCGCGGGGCTTTTCGATTTCGTTGGATGAGTGACTTAGTGAGCCGAACCTGCCGGCACGTTGAGTTGCATAAACTCGACCGGCACGCCCTCGTGCAGGATAAACGCCACCTTCACGCCGGGCGCGGCCACGAACGGCGGAACAAGTACCTTCTTGCCCTTCAATTCCGCCTCGATGTCGTCCACCTCGTAGGCGAGGTGCGTCATCGTCTGAATCTCCTTCGGCATCGGGCTGCCGAACTCGAACCGCAGCCACTCGACTTTCATCGGATCTGCGTCAACCGCAGTGACATAGACCTTGGCCTCTTTCAAATACGTCTCGTTCGGCCGCGGCTGCCGGGACGGGATGCCGACGTGATGGAATTCGCGCATGACGGGTCTCTCTTAGAATTTCACGCCGGGATTGGTGAAGCGCAGGCCGGCACCATCGTGATAGGTCGCGTATTCGGTCACGATCGCGCCTTCGGGGCCGGCGATCATGAAGTGTTTCGCCTCGGCCCGGTTCAGCGATGCGATCTCGCCGGGCTTCAGCCACTGGCAATGCCGGGCAGTGATGAACGACTCCTGGCTCTTCGGCAACTCGATCGGGCACGGACTGGTCGCCTCGCCTTCGCCGAACGTGAATATGCCGCCGTGGCGCACATGCCAGGCTTCCATCTTCGGCTTCGCGTCCGCCGTTTTCACGTGGGCGTGCTCGACGATCATCTGGCCGGGGAGCAGGTAGATCTCGTGGCCGAAGTAACCGTTCTCCTTGTCGTTCCACCAGAAGATGCCGCCCATGCCCACGTTGACAAAATCGTTCAGGCCGAAATCAATCGCCCAGAAATCCTTGCCCTTGAGCCTGTCCACGACCGGGTAGTGGAAGCGCTTCATCATGTCGTAGTAAGCCTTCCGCGCTTTCTCGCCGTCGAAGCTGCCGTCTTTTTTGTAAAACTCGCTGTTCTTTTGTTTCATGGTGATTTTCACAGGGGTTGGGGTTTTCTTGCACGCGGCGCACGTGTCAGCGAAAGCCTGGCCGCCCGCCGTCAACAGCGCGGCGCCGGCCACCGCGTTTCGGATCGCCTCGCGTCGGGTCATTCTGGTGTTGTTTGTCATGATTGTCTTTCCAACCGGCGACGGCGCTCGGCCGTTGCCGGGCTACGGTTTCTAGTGAAACAAGCGCGCGCGGATAGTAGGGAACGACCCGACCAAAGCCAAGCACTTCGTGTGCAAACGGCTGGTGCGAGTCCCGCACCGTCCCGCGGGCTACGGCAGGAACGAGCAGACGTATTCGCAGATGCCGGACTTGACCTCGATGTCGAAGCCCGACTTCGCCGGCACGTCGAAAAGCTGGCCGGCCGCGTAGGTGGCGACGGCGGAATTGCCGTCGAGCTTCACGACGCACTCGCCGGCAACGATCTCCATGCGCTCGGACGCGCCGGTGCCGAAGTGGAACTTGCCGGGATAGATAAGGCCGATAGTCTTCTTGCTGCCGTCCGGGAACAGAATGCTGTGGCTGATGACCTTGCCGTCGAAATAGACGTTGGCCTTCGCCACTGCCGTCACGCCGCGAAACTCCGTGGGTATGTTTGCCATAGTGCCGTTAGTTTCAAGACGCGCGCCGAAATGTCAAGCCGCCGGCAACGTATTGACCAACCCAAGGCCGAGCGAAGCGCCGCGCTCCTAGTGCGCTTTTTCCATATATGCCGCGCGCTTCATCCTCGCATAGTCCATGATCTGGTCGAATTCCGCGTCGGTCAAGTGGGCCTTGCCCCGCATCTTTATCATCCACTCCTGCCATTTGGCCGGATCCACGCGCGAGGGACTGGGCACGTCGTGGCAACCCAGGCACTTCGTCTGAAAAAGCTGACGCCCCGCCGCCATTTCCGGCGTTTCCTGTGCGGTCGCCGGCGCAGCGGGCCGCGGCGATTCCCGGAGCCGCTTGGCGTAGGCGCTCAGTTGGTCGTATTCATCGTCGGTCAACTGCGCCCTGCCCCGCCACTTCCACAGCCAACGATTCCACGTCATCTCCTCCACCCTCGGATTCGGCGGGTCGTGACACCGGCCGCACTTGGCCACCAGCAGCTTCCTGCCGGCGATCATCTCCGGCGGTTCCGACGACGAGGCTCCGGAGGCAGGCGCAGCAGCGGCGGGAGGCGGTGGCGGCGTTTTCGCGGCGGCCTGGGCACCCAGTTGGACCGCGCACTCTTTGGCCAGCAGCATCGGCCACTGCGGAATATTGAAATAGCCGGGGTTTGTCTGCTTCCGCTGCCGGTAGAGGTTCCAGAACTTCTTGTTGAACTCCGAACCCGAAACGCCGAGTTGGGGATACAGCTCCACCGCCTTCCGCTGCCAGTCCTCGCCGCGCGCGGCGCCAACCGTCAGCGCAACGCCCAACACGACGGCCCAGAATCTAAAACGCATTCGTTGCACGGTTACTCCATGCCTCCATCTTGCGGATTTGTCGAGTGCAAGTTCTGCACGCTTGCCCGCCACAACATAATCAGTCCCATTCGAGGATCGTCACGCCCGCGATGGCGGACAGATCAATGGAATGATCTCGCGCTTGTTCCGCCGGTAGATGCGGAAATCCCCCTCGTCCACCGTGATGACGCTGTGCTTTGGAAAAAGCTCGGTCATGCGGATGAGACAGAGGTCGGCGAGGTCCGGTTTGCGGTCGGCGTAGCGTTTGGCCAGCGCGGCAAGCTGTGGGAGATGGTCGTTGCTATCGAAGGCCAGCGTGATCAGTCCCTCTTCGATCATCTCCAACACCAGTTCCACGCTGCCGAGATGAAACGCAGCCTCCGCCAACACCGCCTCGCAGGTCAGCAACGGCTCGGTGACGCGGCCGGCAACGCTCACGGCCCAGTCGTGATGAACGTCGCGCGCGTTCGCAAAGGCGACCAAAAAGCCCGTGTCGGCGATGCCGTTCATGGCCGGGAAAAGCCTTTGCGCGTAGAGAGGTCACTTGCGCCCCGGACAGCGCCTGCCAACCGCATGAATCCCTGGCCGGACTTTGCCTTGCGGGCCTTTTCCAACTGCTCGCGAACAATACGACCCTGGGAAGTGCCCGTCCGCGCCGCGGTCTGCTCCAGCCATGCGGCCAGTTCCTTTGGAACACGAACGGTAATTGTATGACCCATATGGCAGAACTGTAATCACATCGGCCCTGCCTTGTCAAAACCATTTCGCGGGTCCTTCACTTCAAGGAGATTAGACAAATCACCACCGCTTCTCCCCCCGCTACTGGCGCAAGACAAACTTGACGATGGAAGCACCCGGGTCTTGCTGTAGCACCACATAATAGACCAACGCACCGAGCAGTCCATGAACAATCCCAACAGCCCAGAGGTTTGGGTGCCGACGATAAATCAGCGTAAAAAACACGCCCGCCGGCAGAACAAAACTCATCAGCGTCATGTTGGGAAAATGGGAAACGCTGAACAGCACGGCGGTCACGATCGCGTGGAGCCAAGGCTGCCGGAACAAACTATTAAGATTTCTGCCGATGAGATTTTGGACGGCGAACTGCTGGGCGACACCCCAGATCGGATACAAGCCCAAAGACACCCAAAACGTCCACGGCAACGGGAGCGAACCCAACCACACACCCAAGGCACAAATGGTAATTGCCGCGGGAACGCCAAAAACCATCTGCGCACGAAGTGCGCGCTTGAAGTTGTCCGTCCTCATTCCCCAGCAGCGCCAAACCTGTCTGGACTGCGCCGCACGCCAGCCAACGTAGCCAAGAAACCCAAGCGCGATAATCGCATTACAGACACGGCCCGCCGTGGTCGAAACAAGCGACTTCGCCAGCTTGTGGACGATCCCCGCGACGATGATGGCGATCAACTCAGGGTAATGAGGACCTGATGTTTCGCAATAATCCAACCCTTGGTTCATCTGCGTCAGACCCGCCACGGCGACCGCATCGGCTGCGACAGAAACCGGTTTGCAGCCTCATCGTTGACAAAGCGCTCCGTCGCCGCGTTCCACGCCAGCGTGCGCCCCAAGCGGGCGGCGATTTCCACCAGGTTGCACGTGGTCGTGGCGTGATGGCCAATCTCAGCGGAAGCGGCTGTCGGGCGACGCGTGCGGATGCAGTCGAGAAAATTGCGGTGCGGTCCTGGAGTAGAATAAAGATGAACCTCCTCCGGCCGGACAACCGACATCAGAAGGCTCTCGCGGCTGGCGGTCATGATTCCGCCGCCGTTGATGTGAATCCAACCGTCCGTGCCCACAAACCGGATGCCGTCGGGATGCGGTTTTCCTTCGCTACTGAAACTCATCCGCACGCCGTTCGGGTAGCGAACCTCGGCCTGCCACTCGACAATCGCATCCACCATCCCGCCGACGGGGATTATGGCCACGGGCGCGCTTATTTCCACCGGCTTGACGTCGTCGCCGATGGCCCATTGCGCAATGTCCACGAAATGCACGCCGTTGGCGGGAATAAAGCCGCGCGAGTAATCCAGGATGTGATACCAGTAGTAATTGAGGATGCGCTCCGGGCAAAACGGCACCCACGGCGCCGGTCCCAGCCAGAGTTCGTAATCCATTCCCTCAGGCACCGGCCCAGTCGGAAAGTTTCGCTGCGGCTGTGTCGCGTAATGAATGCCGACGATGCCCACCTCGGCACGCGTCAGCCGCCCGATCCTCCCGTTGTGAACCAACTCGCAGGCATGGCGGAACGCCGCCATCGAGCGCCGCTGCAAACCCGTCTGAAGCACCCGCCCGCAACGCGCCGCAACCTCGACCACGCGCCGTCCCTCCGCCACCGCGTAGGTGAGCGGCTTCTCCACATAGACATCCTTGCCCGCTTGCATCGCCGCGATGGCTTGCGCCGCGTGCCAATGGTCCGGCGTCCCGATGCAAACCGCGTCCACGTCATCGCGCGACAACAACTCGCGAAAGTCGCCGCAGGCCACGCAACCGTTGTGGCCGGGCGCCTGGTTGATGCGACTCCGATAAGTTTCCCGCCGCGAAGCGATCGGATCGCAAACCGCCACGATGCGCACGTCCTTCTCGACCAGAAAAGCCTCACGGTGGCGCGTGTTGATGTTGCCCGTCCCGATCAGGCCGATGGCGATGCGGTTGCTTGGAGCCACCGCGCCATCGCGCCCCAGCGCCGACGACGGGATCAGCTCGGGGAACGCCGCCACGGACATGGTGACAGCAGCGTTCCGCAGGAAGTCACGCCGTGTGATGCCGTCTGAAACCTTGACGTTTGTCTTCATGCGCAACGCCGCGCATCCTCTGACTAGCCACTCATTTCTTCAACCACTTTGTCAAAAAGCGCAGGCCGCTTTCGACATGGGTCTCGTGCACGCCGTCGCGCAGGTCCATCTCGATGCGGTCGCCGATGCCCAGCTTGTCGTAGGGCTGGCGCGCGGCGGCGAACTCCTCCACCACCATCGGCCAGTGCGCGATGTGGTCGCCCTTGCCGGTCTGCACTTGGAACGGCCGCGGGCAGATCAGGCTCACCACATCCGCATCCGTGGACTCCAGCAACCAGCCAGCGAAGAACGCGTGCTCCTCCTTCGTCTCCAGGAAGCAACTGTAGCGCGGGTCGGGAATCACCATCTTGTTGCGGCGGTGGTTGAACCACCCGGCGCAAACGCCCACTTTGATTCGCGGCTCCAGCGGCATCCAGAACATCGTCGCCAGCCCGCCAAGCGAAAGGCCCCACATGCCCACCCGCTCCGCATCCACACCCGGCTCCTGAATCGCTTCATCCAGCAACCGTTGCATCCGCGCCAGTTCGATGCCCGGCAGACTCAGGTCGGCAAGCCGGCAGAGCCGCTCAATACGATTGCGCCGCTCGACGGAGCGCAGATTCATCGGCACAATCACCGCAAAACCCGCCTTCACCAACTCGCGCGCGAAGGCGTGATACGCCCCGCCGTCATCGTTCAAACCGAATGTCCGTTCCGGAAAACTGCCGATCCCATGCTGCACGATCACGAGCGGCACGCGCTTGCCTGCGCTGGCGCCAGGCGGCGCCGCGAAAATCCCCTCCGCCGCTAGTTCGCCCAGCGGCACGCGCCACCACTCGGCCTTCAGGTCGCTCAACGGTTCGTAGCGGCTGCGCTCCAGCTTGCCGGTCTTCTCCAGTGTCGGCGGCTTGATGACCTTGCGCCAGCGTTCGCGGTTCGGTTCGACGCTCTTGAGGAACGCCTCGACGCTCGAATAATCGCGATGCCACGCTTTCGCCGCCCGCGCCGGATAATCCTCCACCAACATCTTCCGCAGGTAGGCTTCAAGCTGCGCCGCATAGGCGTCGGTGCGCTTCTCCTCGGCGGCCTTGAGTTCCTTTGTCGCCGCGGTGTCATCCGCAGCCGCAGCTTGCGCCGCTCCACACAAACAAAACGCGGCAACAACCATCACGCAGAACGCGTAAGTCTTCATGAGGTAAGGTCTCATTCTTTGGCTCCTTGCAGATCGGAATACAACTCAACATTGGCACACCGTCTCGTCGCGAAGCCTGTGCCGCTGCACGCGCCGCGCTCAACACCAACAACACCGTTTATGTGGCCAGCATTTCCGGCCGGAGCCCGGACCGCGTCACGCCAGCTTCGGGACGACAAACGGCGCGCGGTCTTGGCGACGGGAAAGCTGATTGGCTTGGTCGCCAAACTCACCGGTAAAGCACGCTTGCTTGGAATCGAATGTCACCCACGGGCCGAGCGTCGCGGGCGTCGCGCCAAGATCAACGCCGTTTTCGCGCAGGCTTTCGCGGCAGCGCTCGAAAGCGTCCAGCAGCTCCCCGTTGGAACGAACCCTCTCCCGGATTTCGCCGGGCGACGATTGTTTCCCAAGCCGGTGCGAAACGTTCGCCATGTGACAGCACGCGGCGGAACCGTATCCCACCGACGGCCCGGCGGCCAGCGTGTCGGCCTTCCGGCTGCGCACGGCGGCGATGAAGTTGGTCGCGTGGGCAATTTCGATCTCGCCGGTTTTCCGGCCATCCTTGAACTCCTTGAGTTTCTTGCCCTCGTTGTCGAACACCGTGCCGCCGGTGTAATCGCCCGCGAAGTAGCCGCCTTCGCATACGAACACGATGCCGCCGCTGGCGCCGCGGAATTTTCCCATCCCCTCGGCTCCTTTCGCATCTGGCACTTTGGAAACATTGCGGATCTCGCAGATGATCGGCACGGGCTGGTAATCGAAGATGGCCACGTGGGTGTTCGGCGTCTCGCCGGCGTCGTCGAACGCAAATCGTCCGCCGATGCTCATCGCGCGCGGCGGCGGCTGGTTCATTCCCAGTCCCCAGCGGCAGATGTCAGTCACATGCACGCCGTTGTTGCCCATTTCGCCGTTGCCGGTGGGCCAGACCCAATGCCACTCGTAGTGCAGTTGCTTGCGCATCACCGGCGTCTTTGGGGCCGGGCCGCACCAGATATCGTAATCCATCGTTTCCGGCACGGGCGTCGGCTCGCTGACCTTGCCGATGCCGGTCCGCGCGCGATAGATCAGCGCGTGCGCAAACCGGATGGCGCCGATCTGGCCACTGCGCAGGTAGTCAAACGCCTGCGGCAGCGCCGCGCTGGAGCGGCGTTGCGTGCCGACCTGGACGATCCGCTTGTATTTGCTCGCGGCGGCGACCATCTGCCGGCCTTCCCAGATGTTGTAGGAGAACGGCTTCTCGACATATACATCCTTGCCCGCCTGGCACGCCCAGATTGTCCCCAACGCGTGCCAGTGGTTCGGAATGGCCAGCACAACGGCATCAATACTCTTGTCGTCGAACACGCGCCGAGGATCCGAGTAGGCGGTGACCGTCTCGCCACGGTCTTTGAACAGCTTGACGCCATCCTCGAGGACCGCCTTGTCCACATCGCACAACGCTGCGATCTTCACTCCCGGCACCTCGCGGAAACTCTTGATGAGCTGCCGGCCCCGCCCGCCCACACTGCCGGGGATTTTGATTCCGCCCAGCCCGACCATGGCGATTCGCACTTCGCTGTCCGCGCTGCCAGCGGTCGCCAGGCTCGGCATTCCAAACGCCAGTCCCGCGACCGCCGAAGTTTTCAAGAAATCCCTGCGTGTCAGTTGTTTCATGTTTTTCTCCAAATAGCGGCATCCCGCCAGCTTTCGTTTTCAACATCCCCGGATGCGGCGTTGGCGTCTGACCAATCATTGGGCGGGACGCGCCGGACGCTCAAGGCTTTTTCTGCTCTTTGAACTCGCGAGCCAGTCGCCGCGCCTCTTCGAGTTGTTTTTGCGTCAGCCGCTGCGCGACTTCGGATTGGGTCTGTTTCGCCAGATCGTAATCTTGCTCAGCAGAGAGATTGAACCACTTCTCAGCCTCCACGTAATTGGTGGCTACGCCTCTCCCGTATTGGTAGAAACTGCCGAGCATGTATTGGCCCGTGGGATGTCCCTGCTCGGCGGCTTTGCGGAACCACTTGATGGCTTCGATTTCGTTCGTCGCCACACCCGTCCCGTTATGATAGCAGAAGCCCAGCAACACCTGCGCCACCGGGTAGTTTTTCTCGGCCGCCTTTTGATACCACTTGACCGCCTCGACGGTATTCGTCTTCACGCCGTTCCCGCTCTCGTAGTATCCGCCGAGCACGGTCTGGTCAAACACACTCCCCTGCTCCGCGGCTTTGCGATGGCGCTCGACTTCGGCTTCGTCCGCACCCTGCGAGCTGACAGCCAGCAAAAGCGCGGCAGTGGCGGTGGTAAATGTAACGAGGTTTGCGAGAGTTTTCATTTCAATGTTTCTTGCGACGGTGCGGAACCTACCCCCGCGATATTTACCCCGTCAAGGCGCAAAGGGTTTTGACGGCATACTACAATGGTAGTATGTCAGTTCGAAACCTGTAGCGACGGTCCCTGACCGCCGAAATCATTCATCCCGGACTTCAGTTTGCCCCGTCAAACCGCAAAGGGACCGGACGCGTGGAATTTGGACAAGATTTCGACTTGATGCGGCAAACCGCCACGAACCATAATGAGCCAGCAAGGATTTGCCGGCATGTGTTTACTTCATCACGACAATTGCTTGTCTTTTGGTTGCGCTCATCGGTGCGACTGCGTTTGCGATCCTCATGTATTACAACCCGTACAATCCCATGCTGGGGATGATTTGGTTGTTCCTTTTTTGCGCATGGGCATTAGCCATCTTCGGCAGCCTTTGGTTTCCAGCTTTGCTCACCGTTTTTCTCCGGCAACGTTACAGAAGGGACCTCCATCCATGGAATACCGTGCCGAGGATCATATTGCCAGTGGTCAGCGGTTTGATGTTCAATGTGGCATTGGGTGGTTATTATGTGATTTGGAGGTTTTTCCACCTTCATTAAACCAAAATAATCTGTTGATCCCGAGGCCATGAAAACAACCCAACCTCCACTCACCCGACGGCGTTTCCTGCGCGTTGTGACCACATCGGCGGCGGTCGCAGCGACCCGCCGATGGCCCGGCCTGGCGGCGGCGTCCGAGAAACCGCGAGCGCACAAGACGATCCTTTCGTTTTACTGCGATGACACTTCCCCGTACACCGCTGGCGCGAAAGCGTTTCAGACGTTCCTTGATTTTTGCGCCGAGCATCATATCGCCGGCGAGTCGAGCGTGATCCTCGGCATGGGCGGTCACGCCATGACACGCAATTCCACCGACGAGGAACGGGCGTTTCTTCAACAGGTTCAGCGCGCCTGGGATTGCGGCATTGATTCGCACATGGAACTGATGACCCATCACGGGCTATTCGACTTCGACGCGAACCACGAGACGAAGGACGCGGTCCACGAAGGACTT
>Ga0114951_10001444_pt1 | contig 29301 bp, 29 predicted proteins | sample AM7aDNAmetaG_FD_88677 | JGI IMG/M metagenome (GOLD analysis project Ga0114951, IMG submission 88677) | Freshwater microbial communities from Finland to study Microbial Dark Matter (Phase II) - AM7a DNA metaG | ecosystem: Environmental > Aquatic > Freshwater > Lake | place: Finland: Lake Alinen... | reverse complement strand
TCAGAGGATACATTTCAACAGTAAGAAAAAATGGTAGACCGGTTCTCGCATCGATTACTGATGCATTTGACGCCAACCCATTCATTCCCGCCTTGTCTCAAACATCAGGCTGAACAGTTACAAAATGCAAACGAATCCTTACCGTAATTTTTGGCACACATGTTTAACTCACCAGGGCGGAGAAATCCCCCACAGTCCCGGTAATGATCATCACATTCCCCCCTCACGCCCTTGATCCGTGCTGACAGGGGAAGAATATTATTTCACGATACAAAAACCTCTAAAAATTATCATACCACATGATACACCATACGGGAACACGATGACTGACCAGGAGATCAAGGGAGCCATACGGAGGAGCTGGGATCTGTCGTCAGCCAGGTATGACAGCTGTCCGGGCCACGGTATAGGAACGGAGGATGAGAAAAACGCGTGGAAACTTGAACTGACCCGGGACCTTCCGGGGCCACGACAACGAGTACTCGATATCGGGTGTGGGACCGGGGTGATGGGCCTCCTCTTTGCGGAGATGGGACACCAGGTGACCGGGCTCGATCTATCGGAGGCGATGATGGCAAAAGCACGCGAGAAAGCGTTTATACACAACCTTTCGATAGATCTGATCGCGGGTGATGCCGAACATCTTCCATTCAGTGACGGATCATTTGACGTCGTGATCAACCGGCACCTCCTCTGGACGCTCCCTCATCCCGATATGGCACTGGAGGAATGGCACCGTATCTTAAAAAAGGGGGGTGTGGCACTCATCATTGACGGCGTATGGAAGGACAGGAGCTTTTTAATCCGGGCAAAAAGGTTATTGAGTGACGGTCTGGCCAGGACATTCGGTCATACCCATGGCGGCCACTATGATAAAGAACTCCGGCGCCTGCTCCCCTATGACGGGGGAGTACCCGAGGAGGCCATGGTATCCGAAGTAGAACACGCAGGGTTCACGGGCACCTGCTGCCGGGACATCATGTACATCCAAAAGATGCAGAAACCACAACAGCCCTGGTTTCAGAGGTTCGCGCCAGGCAAGACATACTACATCCTCGCTGCGACAAAATAGGACTGATATGGGTTACATTTTCGTAACTACCCCGGTTCAATGGTGCCGGACCCGATTTCTATGCCGGAAACCCGATAGCGGCATACTATTCACCGGCAACAATGCTTCCCACGATCGCCAGGACCAGTGAGAAGACGAAAAGACATTCCAAGGCATCCGCCCATATTACGACCCCTGCGGAGGATGTGGAGCGGATTCTAAAAATTACTTCGTTGACGACAAGATTGTAATTCGACAAAGAAAATTGCATTTATCACCGTTCTCTGGTATCCGGTATTGTTCAGATACCTGGTCCGGGAATGATCATCCTCTGGCATATGCAAGGTTATTTATCATCTACAAGGGAAGGTAAAAATATCAGAATGGTGGTATCACATGAAGAAAATTATATGGAAATTCCGAAGTTTTAATCGGGTTGTGGCAATTCTTGCAATTCTCATTGGCCTGGTATGTGTCGTTACGCCGATTTCAGCCTCCTCATGTAACGCGGATTGTTTTGTGAGTTCATACTCATTAACTCCGTTCCAGTTTTCTCAGCCGCTGGACACAAATTATTTTGTTACGGATCCGTTTGTTAGTGATTTTTTCATGACTGATCCGTTCGGCAATGATTTTTTTATTGCTGATCCATTCGCATCTCAGGGAAGTGCGGCCCAGTTCTCCCAACTATCGTTTACCAGCAGTCCTCCGGACTTGTTCGTCTGCCAACAGGGGTGTTCTTCGTTAACTCCGTTTGGATGGTAAGCGATCTCTGATTCTGAATTAATTCATTCATTTTCATTTTTATGACCTTTCTGCTCTGCATGGAGTGATCTGCCCGGGCACGGAGTTCAGCTGTATTTTTGTCCCTGGAAATTGGAGGGATCCTGACTTCTCGTTATCGCGGGGTCCACCATATTTCAAGGAATTTATTCTCCCTGCCCGCCTCCTTGTTGTTGGCATAAAACCCGCAATTGACTTCATCTTCCTCATTACGTGGGTTATGATTGCCGCGGGTGCATAACCTGGACCCCGATTACCGGTTCCACCCCGGTCGTCACCGCAATGTCGGGGACATCAGCAGGCTCGCGCCCGTAGAGAAAACCTACCGGTACGGGCCGGTATATGGACGGCAAATGCAACCAGGCATGCCAGCATCGAAGGGGTTGTCAGTTCTCTCACGGTGTGGTTCTATATTTCAACGCAGAAGGTGCAGGCTTTTCCAGAAGAATGGAGTTCAGGAGGGGCAATGGCGATACTGGTTACAAAAATTCCCTGTTATTTTGTAATTCTTTCCAGGGTAATACCGCAACGCCCAGCAACGTCCGGCATTGTTGCGATACGGGACGAACGATATCGCTGTATTACTTATCCGCTTATCATTTTATATTCAGAAGACCTATACCACCAGTGAAATCATATGAAGAGAATTTCGATTATTTTCCCAATCCTGATAATTCTGGTTGTATGCACTGCCGCATTTTCAGGATGTGTCAATTCAACCACAGCTCCCAAAATAATGGTCAAGCCCAATGATACGGTGAAGGTCCATTATACGGTATCCCTTGCCTCAAACGGACAGCAGATCCTATCGTCATTGAACGGGTCACCGATAGAATTTGTGGCAGGGACCGGTAAAGTCATAAAAGGATTTGATAATGCCGTGCTGGGGATGAGCGTCGGGCAGAATAAGACCGTGACGATCCCGGCAGACCAGGCATACGGTCCGGTCAAGCAGGACCTGATTGTTACTGCCAAAAAAACCGGGGCCCTTGCAGACTACCAGCCCAAGCCCGGGAATATCACCTATATCGCCGTACCCCTGCCTGATGGCAGTGTCGGGCGTTTCCCGATCATTGCTTCGAATGAGACCACTATAACGGTCGATATGAACCACCCTCTTGCAGGCCAGAACCTGGTATTCAATATCCAACTGTTGGATATCGTGGGACCTAAACCCTGAATACCCTCTTTTTACACTTTTTTTAAACACGATGTGGGGAGGATTCGGACCATGCGACTCCCTGCCTGCCACGGGCAATATTCGATGCTTCCAGTATCCAGGCACTCCTCGCTCAAACCGGTCCGGACTGGTAAAACCCAAAACCAGGAATTTTACCTCAATCCTGACCGATCATGCCACTTTTCGTCAGATGTGTATATTTTCCGGTAATCATCTTCCGGTATCACTGACATCGGAGCTCTTAGCGATCCTGACCACTTTTGCTTGTTCCTGATAAACGACAGATCATTGATGAGTGGTTTGAATGGGATCGGCTTGTGAAAAATTTTGACCGGTTCCACGTTGATCCGGTGCGGAAATACTTCATCAGCAGATGCCTCCGGAGCGACGAACACGGGGGATTCATCCAGGTAAACTGGAGAAATGACCTTGTAAATTCCTGTGACCGCCGGGGGTATGACTTCGCGGTCCACAATTTCCTGCCGGGTGTACATCAGCAGCCAGTCGCCTTTCGCTACGCGCTCGATTATTCCGGCGTACTGTTTCGCAACGCCCCAGATATTTTGTTCCCGGGTAACCTGCGCATTCCTGCGGTTAGAGATACAGAGCCAGCGTGCAGGAGGCATAAACAGTATTTTCCCCGAAGATATAATATATTTTATTGATTGATTTATCGGTACATCTGGTTTTATGTACATTCCATAAAGGCGATGATCGCTGGTATCGTTTTCTGCAGCCTGGGAGAGGAGTATCAATACAATTTAGAATGCCAACCCTGTCAAACCTTACACCCGCCCTTCCCTATCACCCCCTTATAATATGATATGGATGGTTAATCACGGCGGGAATTAAAAATATCACGGATTTTGTAATGTAGGCGAGTTCTGGTGGACCGATAAGAGATTCACACCACCTCCCCCGTCCTTTCACCCCTTCCCATTTTTTGTATTCTTTTGGTACCAGTCCTGGTACTAATACCTGCAGGTAATGCCACATTTTATCCGGTTTTGGGATAATTATTACTGATGTGTCACGGATCATCGCGGCCGGGTTATGTGATACAAATTGGCAGTTATATGGGCCCATTATTAAAAATAAGCCTTAATTATCTGTAATTGACGAGAAAGGTTTTAACAGATTGATACCAAAATGTGATGTTGGTGCCGAATGTATCGGCATAAAATGTAGGAGTAAAAAAAATATGAAAACATTTGGCGTAATCGTCCTTGCACTCGCGATGTTGATCGCACTCACTGGTGTGGTCATGGCTGCCCAGGGCAACGTGGTGGCCAATACCGAGATAACCTACGTTGCAACCGGTGGCGGTGGCAACATCATTGGCTCCGAGAACCTCATGGTAGACGGTGCAGGCATGCCAACCGACGCATCCGGCAAGCTGTTCTGCCCGTTCGGTGGAACTACGAACAATGTAATTCCAGCGTACTGCAACATTATCCAGGCGGGCAGTCATTACGACCTGACCGCTGGGTCGGTTGTTACTGCAGCGGATAACAGGTTTGTCGGTACTGATGCAACTACACCAGTTGCCTTAAACTACGCAATCGATGTCAAGCCATACACCATCCAGGGTCAGGGGACCTCCCCGGCACTCGGCTCGGTATCGGCGTACGTCAAGGCACATGTGCAGGAGGGCCGCTCGTTAAATAACACGACAAGGGCCGAAGACTTAACGTACTCAGAATCATCATCAGCCAGCGGAATAATTAACAGTTTCAGCAAGATCATCGCTTTCCAGTCTGGAAAAGCATTGGTCTGAAGATGCTGGACCAGGAACCAGGAGATTTCGGAGGATCTGTCCTCCGGAATTTCCTTGCTCTTTTTGGAGATTTTTAAGGATTCAAAAAAGGTGCCACACCTCTCTGGTCACCATCGTATCAACAACAATTGACACTTCTGCCATTGATGAGTGGTGACTAAAACCCCGGGACCCTCTGTACCCCGAAGAGCACTCACTAATCTGTCATGAATCATGGATCCGCCTTTTCGTGTACGGGACCCGGGTTCATCACTTCTGTTTGAATCAACAGATCTGATGGGCAAACTATATTGACGAGGAGGAGCGTTACTACGAATAGCGGATAACAAGTTACGAACCACGAAAATGAGGGAGACTCTGCATCATGAATTTCAACAATTTCACCATCAAATCACAGGACGCCGTAGCGAAGGCAACGGAACTTGCCACGGCTAAAGAGAACCAGGCCATTGAGACTTCGCACCTCCTGAAGGGGATGCTGCTGGTTGATGAGAATGTCATCCCCTACCTCCTCAGAAAACTGAATGTGGACGTTGATGCGATCACTTCAGAACTCGACAGCATCATCGGTTCATATCCTAAGGTGAGCGGCGGGGAGCGCTATCTCTCAAACGATGCAACAAAGGCCCTGCAGAAAGCAGTCGCACTTTCACAGGAGTCAAAAGATGATTTTGTCTCCCTCGAACATCTCCTGCTGGGAATTCTTTCGGTAAACGATCGCACTTCACGGCTGCTGAAGGAGAACCATGTCTCGGAGAAAGACTTAAAAACTGCGATCAGCCAGTTGCGGAAAGGCTCGACGGCAAATAACCAGGACGCGGAAGAGACCTATAATTCCCTGAACAGGTTTGCCCGGAACCTGAACGACCTTGCCCGTACGGGCAAACTCGATCCTGTCATCGGCCGTGACGAAGAGATCCGCAGGCTGCTGCAGATCCTTTCGCGGAGGACAAAAAACAACCCCATCCTCATCGGGGAACCCGGTGTAGGAAAAACAGCCATTGCCGAAGGCCTTGCTCACCGAATCATCGACGGGGATGTACCTGAAAACCTGAAATCCAAGCAGATCTATTCCCTCGATATGGGCGCCCTGATCGCCGGAGCCAAATTTAAGGGAGAATTTGAAGAACGCCTGAAAAGCGTGGTCAAGGAAGTGATATCCGCTGAAGGCGAAATTATCCTTTTCATTGACGAGATCCACACCCTGGTCGGGGCCGGCGCCAGTGAAGGCGCAATGGATGCGGCCAATATCCTCAAACCCGCGTTATCACGGGGAGAATTGCATGTTATCGGTGCAACAACATTAAAAGAATTCCAAAAATATTTTGAGAAGGACAAGGCACTTGAGCGTCGTTTCCAGCCGGTGATGGTCAATGAACCAGGTACCCTGGATGCCATCTCGATCCTCCGGGGGATCAAGGAAAAATACGAGACCCATCACCATGTACGAATCAAGGATGAGGCGATCATTGCCGCGGTTGAACTCTCCGAACGATATATTTCCGACCGTTTTCTTCCAGACAAGGCAATTGACTTAATTGACGAGGCTGCATCAAAACTCCGTCTCGAGATCAACTCCGTACCGGAAGAACTCGAAACCATCGAACGCAGGATCCGCCAGTTGGAAATTGAACGGGAAGCCATAAAACGTGAAAAAGACCAGGGCAAGCTGAAGGTCCTGAATGAAGAGATCGCGAACCTGACCGAGGAACGAAACCGGTTGAAGGCAAAGTGGCAGGCCGAGAAAGAGATTGTCGAACAGATACAGTCGCGTAAAAACGAGATCGAGAAACTGAAATTCGATGCCGAAAGTGCCCTCCGTACCGGAGAACTCGGCAAGGTTGCAGAGATCCGGTATGGCCGTATCCCGGATATCGAGAAGGCCATGGAGAGTTTGAAAGATAAACTGACCGTGCTGCAAAAGGATTCCGCGATGGTCAACGAGGAGGTGGACGCAGAGGAGATCGCCGAAGTAGTCTCCCGCTGGACCGGTATCCCCGTGAGCAGGATGCTGCAGAGTGAGAAACAAAAACTGCTGGGTCTCGAAAACGAACTACACAAGCGTGTCGTCGGCCAGGAGGAGGCCATCGGGGCAGTTTCCGACGCAATCCGCCGGAGCCGTGCCGGGTTGCAGGACACGAAACGTCCGATCGGGTCTTTCATTTTCCTCGGGACGACCGGCGTTGGAAAGACCGAACTGGCAAAAGCCCTGGCTGAAATCCTTTTCAACAACGAGAACAGCATGGTGCGGATCGACATGTCGGAATACCAGGAACGTCATACCGTTTCGAGGCTGATCGGAGCACCCCCGGGCTACGTGGGATATGAAGAGAGCGGGCTGCTGACAGAGGCCGTCCGGAGAAAGCCCTATTCCGTGGTATTGCTGGATGAAATTGAAAAAGCCCACCCCGATGTCTTCAACATCCTGTTGCAGGTCCTTGACGACGGCCGGCTGACTGACAACAAGGGCCGCACGGTGGATTTCAAGAATACCATTATCATCATGACATCAAACATCGGTTCGCACATCATCCAGGAAAACCTGGAACACGCAACCGATAAAAACCGGGACGAAGTATTCGACCACACCCGGGAGCAGGTGTTTGACTTACTCAGGAAGACGCTCCGTCCGGAATTCCTCAACCGGATCGATGAGATCGTCATGTTCAAACCACTCACACAAACTGAGATCCAGACAGTTGTCGAGCTTCAACTGGGTATGGTACAAAAAATGTTGAAAAAGAGCGATATCCGGATCAGGGCAACAGAAAAAGCCATCCAGTATATCGCCACCCTGGGTTTTGACCCCCAGTTCGGCGCAAGGCCGATCAAACGGGTGATCCAGAAGAACCTGCTGAATGAATTATCAAAAATGATCCTGGCTGGAAACATCAACAAAGACAAGGAGATCGTTGTTGACGAGAAAGACGGAGAACTGGTGTTTGTGAATGCCTGATCCTGGCCAGTCACCTGGTTTTTATGGATTCCTGGTGGAGGGGTCACCACTTTCCGGAGGGTGAAGTGCCATAGCCGTTTGTGAATATTGTGGAAAGGACGAGAGAGACATGCTATCTGTCTGCCGGCAGTGCGGACTGAGGTTGTGTTCAGAACACCAGCAACCTGAAGATCACAACTGCCGGTACCTTTGTTGTGTAACGGGAAGATCTGGTGTATCCCATAAAGTGGATTAAAACACGTTATATCGGATAATCCCAGTTATTATCTGTTTCAGACACTCCGGTTTCCACGAGCCGTTTTTTTTGCAGATCCCGGGTTGTCCGGCACATTCCGGGTCAATTGCCGGTGTGTTTCAACCAGGTCTCCCACCACAGGGACAATAATGGGCCCGGGCTTTCTACATTCATACCTGGTCGTGGCCGGCAGGAGGTATGAACTCATCGCGTGGGCGGAGCGAAGGGAAGGCCCCACGTGGGACATGTCAGGACTTTCCTCTGATATTTTGCCTGTCCAATTCACTTTCACCCTGCACCCGGTCCAGCTCTATATATACGGCAATCGAGATGATCATGCCCAATGAAACATTACCTGGACATGGATGGGACTCTATTCCTTAATCAGAGCGCCTTTGAAATTGATTTTGTTCCTGAGACGGCAAGGTTTCGCAACGTACAGATCAATAGTATCTTTTCTGCTATCCAGAGGGGAATGCAGGGCAACCGCCCGCCCAACCTGGTCCTCCGGGGTCTTCCCGGCACGGGTAAGACGACGGCGATCCATCGGGTCTTTTCCAGGTTACCAGCGCGAACCAAAGGGATTGTCCCGGTATACACCAATTGCCATGCCGAAATGTCCAGGTTTGAGGTATTTTCGATGATATATGCCTCACTTTATCACCACACGCCTCCGCCTAAGGGGATACGGTTAGGCAGGGTAATCTCTGATATCGGCATGGCGATTCGCCAGAGAGGGGGGGTCCTTCTTGTATGTTTTGATGACGTGGATGACCTCATATCCGGATATCGGATCAATGATATTCTCACCCCGCTTCTCCGGATAACCGGGGAACATCCGAATGCGGGTGTAGGATTCCTCCTGTCGATACGTGATCGGGACGTCGACATCAGGAAGGTCATTGGCCACTGCATTTTCCCGGTCCCCGAGCCCGATGAAGTGTATTTCCCACCCTATACTGAACATGAATTACGGATGATCCTCCATGACAGGATCAAGGCAGGACTGTATCCGGGTGTCATGTCCGGGGCCATGTTCTCATTGATTATCGGGTATACCATGGAGAGCGGGGATATCCGCGTCGGGCTTAACCTCATAAAACGGAGTGTCATGATCGCCGAGCGGGACGAGCGGTCCACTGTTGTCAAAACTGATATCATCACGTCATTCGAGGGATCCGGGTGGACAGGGCCTGGCCGGGACCTGATGAAATGGCCAGATCCTGACCTGGCACCCCCTGAAACACTAAATCTTCCATTTTAGACCGATTTATAGGGAAACCCTTACCCGGGAGTAGTATTACCCCACCGCACCCCGTTAACCCCTCTCCTGTTCGTTTAAATCGCCCGCATTTGGCTCCTTTTATTTACATTGCCAAATCCTGCTTTTTGTAGCGATTTTCCCCCATTTCATCGGGTAATACGCCTTTATTTGCTGTGTATCCCTATCGGGATCTCGTACACGCCACTCATTCCACCCCGTAACAGCCCTTTTTCCTCCATTCAGCAACCTGCTCCACCGCCCCATTCAGAAATTACTGGATGCAGGGATCGGGGTCATTCTGCCGTCATTGCCTGTTCGGCAATCTCATGGATGATTATGGGGGGTGTTTTCCCCTGGTCCCCAGGTTTATCGCCTGGAACCCGGACCGGATCTCTTTCCTATCCCTGGTTGGTTTTGGGGGGAATGGCCTGTCCTGAGTTTGAGAGGACGAACCGATCACCGGTTGTCCACGTCCCGTTGACATAGTCATACACCTTCTGCACCGAACTCATAGTCCCTGCATGCTCATCGACCGTGACAACGAAATAGCCCACTTTCCTTTCAAGTGCGGGGACGTTCGAAAGGGGATACTCGATCGTGAGGGTCGGATCGGCCTCTGCCGTGTTGAAGGCCTTTCCGACTGCCCCGCCATTACCGCTTACCACCTGTTGGACTCCCTGGACCACCCCCCTGACATACATATGGGCATGACCTGAGAAGTACGCGGTCACGTGGTGGTTTGCAAGACTGGTCCAGAACATGTCGCGTTCTGCAGGACGGACCGACAGGTCGTACCCTTTGTCGTCCAGATCATCATCAACAGGATATGCAGGGGCATGACCGAAAACGAACGTGAATGGCCTCGTATTATTGGTAAGCTCTTTGTCAACCCAGCCCTGGTCAACCGTCTCTTTAAGCCCGTTATGGGGTGTGTACTCATCAAGTCCGATAAATTTTGCCCCTTTCCAGGTGAATGAATATGTCAGTCTCTTCTCTCCGGTCGGGCCATTTTGTGGCATATCCTTTGCAACGGATGCAAGATATGCATCCAGCAGGGGTATTACGGTCTGGTTCGGACCGTCCTCGTGGTTCCCCCGGATCACGTGCAACGGGATTCCGCTGCCTGTGGTGTAATTGTGAATGGGCGCGACCGCTTTCATCCAGTTCCTGAACTGTGCAGGGTAGTCTGTTGCCACGGGTGAAGTTTCCGAAATGATCCAACCGCTGATGAGGTCCCCATTATAGATGACGAGGTCCGGGCTCTCGTTTGCGATAGCCGCCGCGATGGGGTAGAGATACGGGCTGATCCCTGTTGTGGTATTTTTAGTGATATCCCGCGAATCACCAAAGACCACGAACGTCCATGTACTGTTGGCCGACTGTGAGGGTGCGGGGGTTGCAGGACTAACGACCGGGATATTTTGTCCGGATGGCGAAAGATTCGCACACCCCGCGATGAGGACAACGGTTACCAATACCATGAGAATCAGGAGAGGACGGAGCTGCATGATACAGGTTTTCATTGGCTGCAGTAAAAAATTTGACGGATCTGGTCGGGCCAGATCACCTGAAATCGTATCGCCATGAACATCCCGTTAAGCCCGGACTCAATGAATCAACGGATAGTGATGGAGGAGGTCCCGGATCCAGATAAAGGTACGGACCGGTCGGGAACCAGCACTCTTTTTCCTAATGTTACGATTGACTTACCTCTCCTGGTGCCTGTCATTTTTTAAATTTCGGTTTGCCCTGGTTTGGTTATCCTGTCTGCTTGCAGTTCGCTCCCGGGTTCCCGGAAAACATTCAATTCACCTAAAAGGAATGGACTTTAGATGATTACGGAGATGGCGTTCTTCGCAACAACTCCATAAGCAAGTAATTTTCCGATATAGCGGCTCACACCAACGGATCTTGTCCCCGGACAACTTCCGTCTGCACCTCGCATGTGTAGAAGATATCAGATGAATTAATCCGAAAATTACAATAAAACATGTGGGCAGAATATCAGAACATGGTGTGTTGAGGTTCCAGTCGTGATTTATGTCAGGGATGCTCAAGTCACTAAAATATTATAGATCGGATCCAACACATGGCCCCTTTTCAATAAAGTCCGGTATGTTACGATACCGTGACCATTTAAAAGAAGCTTTATTATCCATACGACTAAAAACCTTTGTATTAAGGATTATTTAAAGCAGTTTCCTATTCAGATGGAGTGAACGAATTGAAGCTTAGTAAAATCGGGGTTATTACACTCTTATTATTCGGAATAGTTATTTCATTTACAGGAATAGTGTGCGGAGACCCGGGCGTTCCGGCGAAGTCGGAAACACAGGTTATCTCGACGGAGACTATCGCAGATGTTGTTGGAACGGTCATGGATACTGATGCGGTTACCTGGTCTACTACTACAGGTGGAATCCCCATTTCCGGGGATGATCCGATATTAGCAAACTACCCTTTTTGGGCATCGTCTCCTTTTGGAAGTTATCAGGAATTCAAAGATATTTGGGACCATGATAGCCAAATTTGGACTGGTGTGCACCTTCAGGATTTGTGGAACTATATTATCAATAATCCAGATAAATATTCTGATCAATATCTGGTTTGGGCCAAAAATTTTAAGAATTGGGCACAAAACCAGGGCGATCTCAACAACCGAATATTGTATGATGGGGAAGTCCGGTATTCCACCTCGTATGATGCAAATATCGTGGCACAGGCCGGACATACGGTATTTACAAAGACTCTTAACGTTGACACCCAAAACAAGGTTATCGGGCAGTCCAATATCAAGGCCAACACCGAAGCAACCTACATTGCAACAGGTGACGGAGGCCACATCCTCGGTAGCGAGAACATTATGATTGATGGTGCGGGCAATCCAACTAACGCATCAGACCGAATGCTCTGTCCGTTCGGAGCAGATCAGGGTAATGTAATTCCGGCATTCTGTAACATTGTTCAGGCAGGCAGTAAGTATGACCTGACGGTCGGATCAGTTGTCACTGGTGCAGATGACAGGTTCATCGGTACTGATGCAACCGTACCAGTCATCCTGAACTATGCTATCGCTGTTAAGCCATACACGGTCACAGGGCAGGGTACCTCTCTGGCTATGGGTTCTACATCAGCTTACGTGAAGGCACATATCCAGGAAAGCAGGGATTTCAACATTACCCTGATAGCACCAGGGGGTGAACATTCGCCGGTTCCGGGAACAGGTGACCCAACTAAGGCAGAGGACCTCACCTACACTGAATCATCATCAGCTAGTGGATTAATCAGCTCATTCAGCAAGACAATCGCGTACCAGTCTGGTAAAGCATTATTACCCTGAGCTTATACCCTAAAATACACTTTTTTTGCGATTCGACGAAGGATCCAACATACGGCACCTCAAACCTGCATGCCTTCTAATAGGCAAATTGGATTCGATCTGTTAGCATTATTCCTATCCTAGTGTCTGTTACTTCATTGCCAGGAAACTGATTATTGCACTGCCAAGCACCTTCGGGCACTGGTACTGCAACCCGTGTCCGGCATCCGGGACCAGGACAAGCCGTGCTCCCGGGATCCGTTCAGCAAGCAAGTCGGAGTTCTTTGTGGGGATGATCACATCCTCGGTTCCCGTAATAACCATCACGGGGCACCGGATCCCGTGCAACCGGTCATCAGATCCCGGCCACCGGGCGAAGGCCGCTGCCTGACGGCCCGCACTCTCTGCACTTGTCACCTCGTGTACTTCCGGGCAGTACTGCCATGGATCATGCGTTGCCAGCCAGTCTCCTGGAAAGAGCACGGAAAACATCCGGTCTGCCAGGTCAACGGGACTCCCGCTCTTGTCGGTGAGTGTCCCCCATGTTTCTCTCTGCATCCGTTCTGCCCTATCTCCTCCGAAGGTCCCGGCAATGAGAATGAGCCGGTCAACCACTTCCGGCTTTTTAAGTACGAGTTCCTGGGCAATGGACGCACCCATGGAGAGACCCAGTATATGGGCGCTGAAAATCCCGAGTGTGTCCATCAGGGAAAGCGTGTCGTCTGCAAAGAGGGGAATGGAGAATGGCTTATCTGATATGGAAGAATACCCGGTACCCCGGTGATCAAAAATGATGACCTGGAAATGCACAGCAAGCATCGCAAGCAGCGGGGGGTTCCATGTGTCCATTGTTGAGGCAAACCCGTTGATCATGAGAAGCGGGTACCCGGAGCCGATCTTGCGGTACGCGAGCGTGACGCCATTCACCTCAACGGTTTTTACACTTTCTTCCGGCAATACTTCCATGAATTCACCACCTGGAATCCTGCCCGGCTCTCGACAATCCCGTGTACCATGTAGGGAGATATCAGGCCGGTTTTCTTTTCTTCTTTTCGATTGTCCGGGTATCTGTCGTCACGGCCCCGTCATCACCCGGAAGGTGAAGAGATAACGGCGTGACGGGACCCGAGGTATCACACATTCTGCTTTCAGTTAGATTCAAACGTTTGACAACGGAAGCCTGATCGGTGAAGACGTATGTGCTGGTGGTGGAAGAAAGACAAGACTGAACCTGAAAGGAAACAAGCGAAGCAGGAGACTGAAGGGGAGGAGGAGGAACGGGAGACTGAAGAACTGGTGGCTCTTGATATCATTTAAGAAGGGACCAGTGTAGATAAATCTGCAGTACGATTTTTGGCAGGCCGCTCCTTCATGTGGGTAACATGATGTAGCGGAGAGCCTGTTGTTTTCATCCAATAAGGACTGCGGGATGTCCCACCTTCTCCCGAACCTGATCATGCGGGTTCTCGAGATCACCCAACTAATTGACAACCTAATTGACAACAACTATTTGATGATATATCGGGTGTTTCTCCCCAGGATCCGGCAACCCTCATTGATCCCGTCGCTTGGATTGCGTCGGATTATTTCCCGCTTCCGTCTCTCATCCAGGCGGCCCGGACGATCCGGGACAAGCAACCCTTACCGCAGATAAAACGTGCCTAATTCGCCGGGATTCCCCAGACCCTGACCGGACTGATCCGGATCGTAACGGTCGCACAGGCGCACAATGAATTGCACCCGACCCTCGTGACCGTTGTTCCCGGGCAGGGAAAATGCGGTTCGGGATACAACGGGTCGTCGGGAACCACCTGGTCACATCCTATACCAGGAATAATTGCGGTGTTTCTTTCCGGCAATAGCCAACTGGAAAAAATCCTCCAACATGCCCTGAAAAATCAGGTTTTCGTGCAGGACGTTCATGGATTCTTAAAAAAATATTGGATGGGCAGGATCAACGACTCCACATGAACAGATCCGGTCTACGATTCGGCACACCGGGCCCGGGGACTACCCGGGCGGGTGATTCGGAAAACAGCGACAGGGCGACGTCAGAACCGGAAGTGTTCCCTCGCCTTCTCGGAACAGGTTGACACATGGGCATTAAAACCAGGGGACCCGGGTAAGAAGAAATTATATGTTCCTTTCAGGAGAGTAGTGTACAGGGTAATCACAACCAATTCGGGAGGAGTAATTCATGGACGTAACGATTCTCTGCTTGATACCAATTTCATACGGTATCCATATCATTGAGGAAGCCCCGCGGTTTGTCCCATGGGCAAAAAGATATTTTTCTGCACCAACCTCATTCGCTCAATTCGTGCTTGGAAACGTTATTTTCATGGCGTATGTCCTTATCTCAATAGCTCTTGCAATCTTTTATCCAGGAGAATTGACGCTTGTTATTGGATTGGCCACTGCTGCATGGATCTTTTCAAATTTCTTAATCCATGCATCCCTAACCCTCTATACCGGTGAATACTCTCCAGGTGTGGTAACTGCAAGTGCACTCTATGCCCCTGTTGCCGTGTATATTTACTCTGGCTTTCTGGGGTCTGGAATGCTCAGCACGGTAGATATCATCGTGTCCATCATCATCGGTTCTGGCGTTATGTTCGTTCCAACGCTCATACAGGTATGGAGAGGGAAGAGAAACCACCTCATCTGATACCGCCCCTCTAAAAGCTGCATGGGCCTGCAGGTGGAACAACCGGGATCAACTTTCGCGGGGCCAGGTAGTGGGACCTGAATTCCAGGTTGAATATTTGTTTTTTGATTGTGAAGGGTGTACCCGGACCAGTGGATTGGGCCAGGGGATTGTCAGGGATATTTGCCAGTGTTGATACCGGGGGGGCACTCCCTGTTCCAATACGATGGAGCGACCCGGAATTTTATAAGGTTAACACAATCCAGCCCTGTCCAGCCATTGTCCGATTTCTGGGTCTATTCAACTACACCGGTTGTAATACCCTTGCAATCTGATAATAACCCGCTTCAGAGTCCACCTGCACGGCAGCTGGTTGCCGGTTGGAATTCGGTCGGTTTTACCGGGATAACTCCTACATCAGCACGTAATACCTACCTGTCAGTCCAGCCGGACTGGACTACATCAATGGGATTCAACGCAGCCAACCAGTCGTAAGGACCTGCCATCTTCAAAAGAGACCCGGTCAGAATAGACGACGCTCTATCCGATGAATGGATAGTGGATTTACATGAGAAACCCGGGCGCTATTTGCGGCAATCGGGTAAAAGCAGGCCAGGGTCCCCCCTATCGCTATCAACCGGGAATTGAATCTGAATACATATCGCACGATCCCGGGATTTTTTTCTCATACACGTGATGTAATTCGCTGCTGATACTCTTTCGGAATTCGCGCAGGATCTTTTGACATATTTTTTTTTAAAAACAATTATTCGTTATCTCTTTGCATGAATTTCGCCACCCTTACCACGTAGTATTGCCACACGGTCCCATGTTTCCGGCTATTTCGACCATATATTAGCGTTTGATTTCAAATCATCGTTGGATGAACAAGAAAGATACTTTTATTGGCCCGGATAGCCAAACACCAGTTTATACCAGATACTTTAGGATAATTGCCAATCCGGATGAAACGAGGATTAATACCCCTTTCAAAAGGAGATTGAGGATACCGTGTAACATGAAGAAGATCTGTTCATTTTGTGGGAAGATTATCTACGCCGGGTCGTCTCCGGAATCACCTGTCAGTCATGGATTGTGTAAATCCTGTTATTCTGGAATTATCATGGAATATGGATTCAATATCGAGAAATTTCTTGACCTTATTGACGCTCCGGTATTTCTTGTCGATGCCGATGTCAATGTCCTCGCAGCAAATTTTCTCGCAATCGAGGCTCTTGGAAAACCTCCTGAATTGGTCAATGGCAATATCTGCGGAGATGTCATTGAATGTGTGAATGCATTTCTTCCGGGTGGCTGTGGAAAAACCCAGTTCTGTGCGGATTGTACGATACGGTCCTCAGTGAACGAGACCTTCAAAACAGGGAAACAGATTACCCGCCGTCCTGCCGATGTAACCCTGAAAACAGGGAATCAGGAGAAACAGACACACCTGCTTGTGACAACGCAAAAATCTCGTGATATCGTTCTTCTACGGCTTGAAATTGATAAAACAGTTTGAAGGTGCCTTTTTGTCAAAAAAGTGATATATTTCAGCAATTTTTTATTGAACCAAATAGTATTTCTTTCGCTTTTTCCCGTGGCAGGGCTTCTTCATTTTCAACCTCTTCCATACGTTTTGCGAGCCCCTGTTGCTCAATAATCTCTTCCATGAGGTTGAATTCATGTACATAAAGGATAAATGCCTTTTTCTGGTTATTGGAATCCACGATATATTCCCGTGGTATCGATGTCATCATACTACAATGATGGTATGAAGTGATACAGTTGTTACGGGTGACAGCGGTGCCCTGTTCTAATACATTGAACAGGGTCATTTGAATACGCCAGTGCCAGTCGTTCCTGACATCCCTCATGTGGCGATAATTATGTTCTTTTTTTAGGGAATTTCGTGGGATACACATAAGGAATACGAGTACACACTGTTGTGTTAGTATGTCATTATTATGAGGGATATCGATGGGATTCGATCTTGGTGGTCTGGCCCCGGAGAATGAAAACGGGGAATGTTTCGATACTGATATCTCGTCCTGGAAGCCACTGGCTGAATACGTCCTTGTTACGTGCGAGGACTTGTTCCTGGACGGGGAGGACGAATACTGGTTCAGCAACGATGGCCAGGTCGTATCTGCAGAAACGGCCAGGGCAATCGGAGAACGACTCCTGGACCTGATCGAAGACGGTTCGGCCGGGAGATACAAGGAAGAATTCTACTCCGGGCTTGATGGGTCACCTGATGGACCAAATGACAACCCTGATGAAATAAACCTGGAAGAGGACACACCCACCCAGGAGAGTAGTATCCTGTACAGAGGCAAGGGCTCCGTCGCAATATGGACCATCGACTACGTGTTTGATGTGGACGAGGTAGAGAAGTTCGCACGGTTCTGCGTGGCGTCAGGCGGGTTCGAAATCTGCTAGAGCGGGAAGACACGTCTGTTTGGGGTACTTGAGGTTGTCATGACGAAGAAGTCTCTTGAAAAGATACAGGAAGTGTTCACCGGGAATTATGGTCATCTGCATCTCACAATTCCTGAGAATGATTTGGCCAACCGCAGGAAGGGTTCCATGCCATACGGAAGCGGAAGGCTCTTTTACATTTTCGGCGAGGAAGGGGACCGTGAATTTTTTGAATATTAAGCCCATCACCGTATTGGCGGGGATGGTCATGGAAAGATCTATGACGATGGGGAGTACGTGAGCCTCCCGACACTGGAGACGGCGTTTGCCTATAACCCCAAGATCCCTGGAGATGAAGCGCTTAAACGGGCTGAAAATGCAGAAGAATACCAAAAAACTCTCGATGACCTGAATGCCAGGGGGATGTTTTCTTCAGGGCCGGTACCTGGGGCGTTGATAATCAATTAGTACATTATGGCCGAAGCGTTAGAGAAGGGAAAGAAACCGGGTGCTGGCAAGTCGGACTCCCATATCCCGTAGAATCCGGGAAACGTTAAAAGAGTCGATAGTTGTCGGTGACGTACCACGAATGTTCGCCTGGGGGACCATCAAGGTTACGCGGGATGATGCGGTGATGACACTCCTGTGTGTTACCCTGGTCCGTCAGTTCGTGCTGAAACGTGTGTATCCCGTGATGGGAAGCCTGATGACTGAGGCGGAACGGAATAGATTCACGGCGGACCTCTTTGGCAGAGTACGTATTGATTGATGGACTCGCTTCCCGGAGTTATTCCGGCTGAATGGGATGAGAACGGAAATCTGCTTTTCGGCGAGAAAGGATGGCAGGTGTTATGTATCCGTCTTATACGCTATTCCCGGTAGTATCATTGGTCAGGGCTGGCACACAACAGCATCATCGAACGGTCACCTGGTTCGTTCCTGCTGAGCCGGGACTTATCGCCACCTGGTAGAGCGTATGCGTCTAAAGAATATTGTGAAATTGGAGCAAATATGTTGATTTTTGAAGAACACGTTTGCAGATCGTTGAATGTTTGGGTTGGGGGGTTCCGGTGTTGACCCCATCAGCTGCCGGGTAGATGTAACGTTATGGGATCTCGATTAGCATGTATTGTTGGTCAGGCTTTACCATTGCATACAATTTACACCATATTATGACTCATCGCTGTATGAAGTGGATTGCCCGATACTCGGGATGCCAGGGGAGGAGAACACATTCCCCTCCCTGGACCAATCCTGTTTCGCAGGATATGCCTAGTGAAATGGGCGAACCTCCCACCATCGCACGGAACTATTGTGAACTATACCTGAAAATAATTTGATGTGGGGTTTCCGGGTCAATACATCCAGGTATAATGAAGCGTTTCTATCCTTCCTGTTCACCATCGCTTCTATGGTAGAATTATCAAGGACGTGATATATCACGATTTCCGAATCTGCACCCGTAAGGAATGCTTGATCAGGTACACGGAATATGCCTGACACTTCCACATCAGGCTGGACTCCTGCTGCCTGTTTGTGTCGCACAGTAGTAAAGAACTTACCAGCCTGACTGGAAACGGAGACCCACTCATCAGGCACAGGTCCAACGTTTATTATTGTTCCATTCTCGATCACTTTCCGGTTTTCAATCTTCCAGTCTCCTGCCATGACCGGATACGAAAGGTCAGATTGTGGTACCGGTGCCGCATTTTTTGTTAACACGCGATCAACCACATAGGTCCCGTCTGTATCTCCGGGTATGATAAACGCACTCCGGATGCTATTATTTCCCGCCAGGGAGCCGAACATAAATGCCCCGTCTGATGAAACTGCATATAATCTCCCGGTCTCTCCGATAGTTCCTGCAAGGATCAGGTTGATAGAAGTCCCGTCTTCATCCAGGACCTGTTCAGTCCCGCTCCAGATTCTGCCCTGCTGCTTATCAATGGTGAGGTGGCCGGTAGTACTTGCGGAATTTTTCCGGTTGTGAGTGAGGTCCCATGTTCCGATCAGGTCTGGCACTTTACCTGCCGGAGAGGCATTTGTCCCTGATTTCAGCGCATGATAGGAGATAATCATCGGGCCCCTGTCAGAAAATAGCACCGTATTATAGAATTCATGATCTGAAACAATCTCCCCAAATGAGATACCACTTCCTTCATTGTCCAGTTCAAACATGCGACCATCAGGCGATACTGCACCTGAAAATAATTCAGTCACATTTTTGCCGGTTGTCTGGTTGTAAAATTTCTCTTCCCCAACAATTGCCCGACCATCCTGCCCGTTAATCAGGTATGATCCCGGATAAGATGTCACGTTTTCAAACCCGCCAGCCGGGGAGTACCTTTCCACAGATACTCGGGTCCAGGAACCTTTCAGGTCAGGAACCGCCCCGGCTGATACTGGCATCATCACACCTACCAGGAGGATAACCAGGATCCCCGTGATTCGCAGATACATTCGTATGTTTATCATGGCCTTATATGGTCAATAAGCAGGAGAAGATTATGAAGGTTGCGAAAAAGTCCGCAATGTGCCTGCAGCGTTTACGATGATCCGTAGCCGGCCCCCCTCCCATCTCCCCTCCCGGAATCCAAAATCCCCCCTCGACTGATGAATTGAAAATAAAAGTAAGGATACTCTCAATGTTGATTCTTAAACTGGAAGGCCGGTGCTTTCCTGAACACCTCAAAATAATTTCCAACCAGGTCATTTTCCAGCTCTTTCAGATGATGGGAAGGGACGGGCTTTTCCATGAGATGATATGAAAAGTGGAGGCCTTTTTCATCCCACAATTTCCGCCTGTGCTCCATTAAACGTTCCTGGCAGTTTTTTGACTGCCCGATGTAGATGATGTCCTGGAATTCCACATCGGTGAGGAGATACAATCCTTCTCCGGGTGGCACATTTCTGACAGGTTCTGTATCAAGTGGTTTTCTCTCACTCCATGCCAACCCCATCCAGCCAGGCCCACCGGGACTCCCGATTACCGGGAGTGGAGCGATGCTTGGACTTCCAGCCGGGTTATCACGGTGGATTTCTTCCAGTTTTCCACCCCGCTTCTCCTCTTTTCGATTGGTGGATTTCCGGTACCGCTTGTGAAACCGCCCGAAATTGCAGAGGGTGGATTCGCCGTATTCCTGCCGGTAGCGATAGAGGAGAAAAATTTCCATCCCCCGCCGTACGTTTTGTGACGCGTCGAGTGGCGTGGCAGAACATTCATACTCATATCCTTCTGCATCCTGCCAGGCCCATAGTGACGGTGCTGCGATATGGGGATCGTTCCACGGCATCAGATTCTTTCTTTTCAGCGTCTGGCGAAGTTCATTGATTAGTTCATGAACTGTTCTCCTGGTTTCGCCAATATACATCAGGAATTCTTTTCCGGCGGGCCTGATCCGGTAGAGGCCGGGTTCTTTGGGAATTGCCCGGTATTCTTCTTTTGCTGCAGAGAAGGGGACCCACGGGGACCACGCGAGGTTGCACCAGTCGGATTTGAAGTAATTGATATTCCAGATATCAGTAAGAGGCTGCAGGGGATCAGGATCTGGTGACATTCGTACGTAGAGATGGGCCGATGGAGAGGATAAGGATGACGGGGTAGATTCAAAGTGTTCGCATAGACCATATCTTATTATGCCAGATTCCTCCCTGGAAGAATATCGCAAAATAAATTTCATCATAGAGCGGGACAGTACCGACACCACCTGCAAATATGCACTTCTCCGGGGAACTATTGAAATCTGCGAGGAATATCAGCACCTTGGAAAAGAGGAAGGATGAACGATCTGGTTTCCTCTCGGCCTTCTGATTGAAAAATGGATTTTCTATTACTATCCGATCATCGCGAATGAGCAGTATATACCCCAGAAGAGCGGGGAAACCGCTGAGGGGGGAATCATGGAGTGGCTTTGAAACGCTGGTGCCGGAGAAAACCCGGACCGTTCCTACTGGCCCGGGCCTGTATGTCCTGACAGATGCCGGCTCGCAGGAGATCTGCTACATCGGCCAATCCATGAATTGCGCGAACCGGTTGCTTTCTCATAGTAAGAAGTTCTGGGACGGAAAGGCGCTGCGGTTTTCTTTCTATCGCGTGGAGAGAACAGTTCTCCCGCATCATCTCATGGAACTTGAAAATGATCTCATTGGGAATTATTTTGAGCACTACAAAAAAGCGCCTGAGTACCAGTTCAGGAACAGCCGGTAAAAATTATCATGGGTAAATCCCATGAGACGGGGTAAAATGAGCGTTGGTTGAGAGCAGTTACAAAGAGTGATCCGGATACGATGAAAAGAGATCCGGCATATTCATTCCTGCTCCTCTTTCAGGCTCTGGATCTGTTTTTTAAGAACAGGTAATTCGTCATGAATACTGATCCAGAGCAGGTGCCAGTCAACACGGAAATACCCCGGATGAATTCCTCGATCTTTTCTATAGACTGGTAAATATCATACACAAGAAGAGAGGAGGGTCGCTTTTCAGACATACACAACCTCGTGCATGACCTGGTCGCGGATGAGGGGATGAAGTCCATCAGGAGTAACAAGATCGACTTTCATATCGAGACGATCAGCGATCAGGTTTTTCAGGTGCACGAATGCCATCATGCCTATCGGCTGATCGAATTCCACCACCAGGTCCAGGTCGCTCTGTTCGGTCTGGTGTTTTTTTGAGTACGAACCAAAGATGCCAATGCTCTTTACGTTATACCGCTCCGCCAGCTCGTGCCTCATGCCCCGCAGCGTATCCAGCATCTCGGATGTATTCCTCATGTACCTTCATGGAATATTGGCACTTCACCTATATGAGCGATATGGAGGGTGCGGAGAGAACAGTTCTCCCGCATCATCTCAAGGAACTTGAAAATGATCTCATCAGGGAATTACTTTGAGCACTACAAAAAAGCGCCTGAGTACCAGTTCACGAACAGCCGGTAACCCATTCTTTTTTGGGGCTCGCCGCTACTTCATACGGGTAACCTGAAGTGAAGGTCCCCACATCTGATGTAGATCATCGTCATAAAGTTTTCAATATTTGTGTTGCGTCTCGCACACGGTTATTGATCCGGGAGCTTGTATAATTCATAATGCCATCCCAAGGTCGTTCCATGGTTTTTGCAGCATTTACAATAGGTTTTAATTTGCTGTGTGTTCCCCAGAAGTACCATTTTTTGAGATATGTATATGCAACATTCGGATCGGAAATACTCCAGAATCCAGAAAAGACTAATCTTAATGTTATAGGCCCTCTCAGTCTTCAAATTCATGTTCTTTAAAGATCCCAATTGTTTTTGTCGCAATACCGTCAGATTACGGGCCTGTGTCAATGACCTCTGTGAACCATTTCGGAGCCCGGGGCATTCATCAAATATCCATTGTTCGATGTAGGTATCCGATGGCTGATAGGTCACCTGGTGAATAAGCCCAACATTCCAGATTTTAACAATTTAGTACCGGTAGTCGATCGGATATGATTTCAAAAAGGTGCGGTCGTTTTTTTTCTATACACGATATTGCATTTAGAGAGGTCAGATTATTGGAAACCGGGATGAGTTGGTCCTATTTTGGAGTACCGAAACCAGCGGATTTTTTAATCCGAATGTGGAGTAAAGCACAACTTGCCGGGACAAATCGTAGTACAAATCAGGAGGTATCGAAACCACCCAGCTCCCTCAATACTCCGAAGGGCACTAATTACTCTGCCACGAGTCGGTATCAACCCTGGCGGAATTGTCGCCCGGGACTGACCGTAATACAGGATCCTTCACCGGAATATTTACATGAAACATCGGTTCAATAAAAGATGACCATGATTACACGGCAAGTCTCCTTTTTCTCAAAAATTGTCTTCATGCTGGTACTGTTGAGTCTTTTACCATTGCCCGTATCAGCCGAAGACAACCTGCTTTCACAAGCACAATCGCTCTCTATCAACCTGCCAATGAAAGGCAATAGCCCGTTGGGAACAGTATCATCAATGCAGGATATGTTTACCTGGCTCATGGATGTAAGCAGTCAATTACTAAAATTTTTCACAGATATCATGTCACTACTTGGAATACAGAATGACCCGTCTGTGACAAATATGAAAACTACGTTAGAACAGGGAATGAAACAGGCAAATCAATCCTGGGTCAATAAATAACTCGTACCAGGCAATCCGCTAAAATCCCAAATGTCGATTGAAAATCTTTACTCATACCCGCCAACAGTATGCGGTGTCAGATGCCAGCGAAGGGGATGAGGCGACCATCGCCGGCCACCGGAGCAACACAAAAAAACAGGTGGTGGGATCCCTCCCCCGTATCTCCCAAGATCAAACATCCCCGAGAACGACGTCCACCGCACGTCCTCGCCGATGTTGAACCGGCCGCTGGCCATGATCTCCTTATCCATCGGGTTCACATAACCGGGTTCACTGGTATTCCCAATCCCCGCTAAACTCCTCGAACCAAATCTGAAGGACCCGGTACCAGACCCGGACCCAATCGGAATGAATGCAAATGAATCCGGCATCTCAAGGTCCGCCTGGGCAATTGACCAGCCGGGTGATACGACAAATCGCCGGGAATACAGCGGGATTCCGCCCCGACTGTTTCACAATACGGCGTCGTAGCAAAGTTCGCCCCCCTGCATCAAGAGAATCAACCCCACACGTCACGCCAGAAGCAGCAACCCCGCAGGAGTGGAGCACCTTGCCTTTTCCATCGATGCTGGGCCCAGATGTTTCCACCTCGCTCATCGAACCAAAGTGGACGGTATCGGGATTAGTCAGCACCTGCGAGCTCTCGTACCGGGAAGGTCCGGGGAGGATGAACCCGTCCTGGTATCCTCAGATCAGTACACCAATCCATAAATGACGGGAGATATATCCCCGATTGACGAAAAATTTTTTTTGTTGTTTCCTATGGAACAAAAAAGATAACGTGGGGTTATGTTCCCTTGACAGCGATACAATTCCTTTGGACCGATGTATTGCCCAGCATCGAACCGCTGTTGCTGTCAAACCTGAAAATAGACAGGGTTACAGTATAGGCACCCGGAAACCGGTAGGTATGGACCGGATTCGGACCCGTTGCATTGATCCCGTCACCGAAATCATAATTCAGGAACGTTGGAGATCCGGTTGACTGATCCGTAAAGGAAACCTTCAGGGGAGCAGTCCCGTTGACCGGTGATGCGGCAAATTTCGCGACCAGCGGGACCACCGGTACCTTGTTCACCGTGATGACATTCGGTTTTGTTGCGGTGCTGCCGATGACAGAATTTGTCGTAGTGTCATATTTCATGATTGACAGGCTAATCGTGTAGACGCCGGGGAACCGGTAGGTGTGGGTAGGATTTGGCCCGGTCACATTCGTTCCGTCCCCGAAATTGTAGACCAGCGTGGTCGGATTTCCGATGGACTTATCGGTACATTCAACCGTCATGGGAGCCATGCCATTCGTTGGTGAGACCGTGAAATTCGCGAGGAATGGCCCGGGTGACTGATTAACAGAAATGAAATTCGATTTTTTAACGGTACTGGACCCGGCAACGCTCCCCACCGTAAGGGTGACATCATAGGTCCCTCCTGATGTATAAATGTGACCTGGGTCCTCGCTGCCGGATGATGAGCCATCGCCAAATTCCCATCTCCATGTTGTGGGATCACCACTTGAAAGGTCCGAGAATTGTACCGAAAGTGGTGAAGTACCGGTCTTTGGAACTGCCGTGAAATCTGCCTGGATAGGTTCTGCCTTCTTTTTATGCAGGTTTGCGGTGATATCCGGGTGAACGGTCACACGTGCCGCTGCCGCTCCGATTTGGAGACCGACGGGTATATCTTCAGGCCAGGTGGAATGGGTCAGACGCTTTCCATTCATATCCACCTGCCAGGTCTTCGACTTCGAATCAAGGATGAGGACCGTAAAGAGATCTCCTTGTGATTTCGTATAGGTATACACGGAATTATCTGACTTCGTTGCATTGTCAAACAAAACCTTCACCTGGTTTATGGTCAGGGTAACCGGTACCGAAGGATCAACCGTTCCGTTGGTGAGTCCTGCCCCCCGGATCTGGAATGTACTCCTGCCCTGGTTCACACCCTGGAACGTGAGGTTACACGAAATTTTCGTATTTTTATCGAACGAGAAGAGATCATTGGTGATCGGGGGGTTCCCCCCGGTCCATGATACCACCTCAGTACCTGCCAGGGGAAGCTCTTCTGCTGCTCTAAAACTTTTGCCTGATAGTCCAAGTCTGACAACATGAGTTCCGAGGACCGAGTCACCCAGGTTCCGGGTCTGCGGGGAAGAGAATGTCCAGGTCTTCGTATTGAAGTTCAATCTCAATTGAGACGTTTCATTCTTTTTATTCTTTGTAGTGAAGAGGATCTCGTACGGTGACAGTACGGTTCGATTCCCTACCATTGGGCCGAATAAAAAGTCGGCAGATCCTGCGGTTACATCAAGCGGGTATTGAACGCCCATCGCTACCGCCCAGGTGAGTCCATCGGGGATTTTTCCCGTGATCGCCACACTTGCTGCGGCGGGTTCTGGTGGAATCACGAAATCTGCAGCGGTAATCCGGCCACTTTCTGACTGCTCAAAGTACGCCCGTACCGTGGAGATATCGGTAATGACTTGTCCTGTAACTGTAGAGGAACTGACATCGTCCAGGTCCACGCCCCAGGCTTTCCAGTGAGAAAAGACATACCCGGGTGTCGGGTCCGCTCTAAACGTAACGACATCCCCTTTCTTCGGTGATGCCGGGGTCATCGTGATCGTTCCCGACAGAAGTGGATCAACCCCGGTAGCGAGCTGTTGGACCCTGAGAGCGGGTGGCGTTCCGGGGGTCATATCTGCTTCAACCAGGTTGTAGGTGATCAACCAGGGTTGATAAGGAGCATACGTACCAGGGGCCCAGGGTACTGCTCCGGCTCCAACGATCGGGTTAATAATCTGGGGCTCGATCACAACAGTCTGGTACCCGCTTCCCCCGTTATCCGGCATTGCCATGCACCAGTAAAATTCAAGTCCTTTCTGGATGCTGTTGGTGACCCCGCTCTCCTGGTCGTACGTTATCTCATTCGAGCCGCCAAACCCGAAAATCTTCGCATCTGTACTGATCTTTGTTTCTACATCGTAGCTATGGGAGAGTGAATCGGTCATATCGTACGTGGTCGTCTGGCTCCCGCCATTCTGGAACTCAATATCCTGTTCAAACTTGTAGACCGTAAAGAGGTTATTGTTCTGCGTACTCTGGCTCCAGTCCCGGTTATGCCAGCCACCGGTCATTGTTGTCCAGTTCCAGTCATCAAAATTGTTATAGGACGGACTTTTAAGGGCACCCGCAAGCCAGCCGGTATCCGGGGGAGTGGTAATGGAATACCCCTGGAAGAAATACTTGTACGGTGTATCCGGGTCCGGGTAGGTGATGTAGATCGTCTTCGCATCTCCGGATGCAGGAGGATTACCGTTGATATCGTAATCATAGAATCGCTGGGTCATGAACTGGGGGGCCAGATAGATCATGTAGGCGTAGTCGTTTCCTCCTTCTGCATCGAGCCCAAACGTATCGGTCATCGTTGTTGAAAATCCAGTAGAGGCGGTGGTCGTCTGCTTGACAGTCTGCTCCCAGGAGGCACCGACCCCGTTCATTCCATTATCAGATTCACCGTTAAATCCGGCAGAGACACTCGATTCGGTAGAGCCGCTCGAGTCAGTCTCCTGTGTATCGGTCTGGACTAAAATGACCTTCGAATCTACATCCGCCGGGTCCAGGTCATGCCCGTTCAACGCGATTGGCGGGATACCATCGATAAATCCAACCGGAAGGGCAAGGTTCCCATAGGTGTCGAAAGATGTGAGAGTGTCAAAATTCCCGGCAGGACCGGGATCAGGGACCAGGATATCAGATTCCAGGGATCCTCCAGTCAGGATTGATACCTGTTGACCAAGAATATTCGTTGTCTGCAACATGTCAAATAATAACATATTTGTGCGCAGTTTTCCGTTTGAACTGGCGATTGGCAGGGTTGAGTACATCGTACAGATACCCGGAGTCGCATAATATTGTCCCATCTCATCATTAATATTGATATTTTCATTGATCCAGGCATATCCCGGCGTTCCAATCTTCGTCAGGTCAGCACAGAAAGTCGATCCCGTTGTCTTTGGCGGGTAATAATCTGTATTATCATATTCAAAACCGACCACGACCAGGTCATGTATTCCGGTCGGGTCCCCTGGGGATGATCCCTGGAACAGGGCGACTGAAGACAGATGTGAATCAAAGTAGGCCTTCAGATCAGAGGTAGAGAACAACAGCGTCTCTCCTCGTTCCTGCGGGTTATCCGGATTGATATACCAGGAGTAGACCTGGCCGCCCGAGTCACTGGTCCCCACGATGATAGTATCGTTTGTGCCAGGCCAGGTGGTGATCAACGCACTGTAAATCTGTGAATCAGGGACCAGGAAACCCGATGAATTTTCAACCTGGCAGACCTCAGTGGGGATGATGGTGCCGGATGAAGCCCCCAGTTGTTCCCCGGATATCAGGGAGATGTCAAGAACAGAGACGCCATTGTTTTTCTGCTGGGAAACAAGGTAAATCCCACCTGAATAGGGTAATGCTTTAAACATCGACATTCCCTCACCCGGGATTGAATATTGAACTGACTTTGCCGTTGCCCAGTTCATCGTCCCACTTTGTGCACCCCCGGTGATAATTCCTGAATTTAAATCGAGAAGTGTGGGAGAATTTTGTGTAAAGACATAGATGACGCCGTTGACCAGTGCAGCCTGAAGCCCGCTGTACTGGAAATTAACTGCCTGCGACGATCCAGATTCCGTGACAGGATACGAATTGGCAGCATACCACACGGTGCCGTCAGAGTTTGCCGTAAAAGAATTCGCTTTGATGAGCAAGTTGCCCGAAGTTTGCTTATCTGCCACAACAGTAACAACTCCCGGAGCACCGCCGACAGACATGCCCACGCACCCCCAGGCAGAAGCCTGGTGGAATATGTCGCCCATTAAAACCGGATTCAAACTCCCACTCACAGGTGTGGGAATAATAATCAGGAATAACCCCACTACCAGCAACAGCAATACCTGATACCGATGAGCATGTACTTGCATTTTCCACATCCTCGGAACTTCTTACTGGCCGTGGGTGGGGAAACCATATATAATTATTTCCATTTGTCCTTGCAATTGTCAGATCCGAAAATTATTGGCTCTCATAAAAAAAGCAGGGCTCCCAGGTCCCAGCCCCACTTTTGGACATCAAAGGTCTTTGCAAACGACGACCACAACACATCCTCCCCGATTCTGAACCGGCCGCAGCCCTGGTCGGTACTACCCGGTGCAGGCCACGGTAAAAAGAAAGGCCGCAAATACGCAGCCGCCGATGACCGGCCTTACCTCGCTGCAACAGGCGGTCACTCTCGTTCCATTCCCCGATCCCTGGAGACATTGAGAGTATCGGGTAGTGATGCGATCGACGACCCATATGGGATGAGAAAAAATGAGCATACGCCAGGAGATTGGAAAAGGAACTTATAGGTAAGAGTATCGCCGTCAACAAAAAAGATTTTTCCCTGATGCTCAATTAACGACTATCATGCCGTTCATAACCGACGTATTGTTCAGCATCAACCCGCTGTTGCGGTCAAACCTGAAAACTG
>Ga0114951_10001442_pt1 | contig 29313 bp, 24 predicted proteins | sample AM7aDNAmetaG_FD_88677 | JGI IMG/M metagenome (GOLD analysis project Ga0114951, IMG submission 88677) | Freshwater microbial communities from Finland to study Microbial Dark Matter (Phase II) - AM7a DNA metaG | ecosystem: Environmental > Aquatic > Freshwater > Lake | place: Finland: Lake Alinen... | reverse complement strand
AGAACGCCAGCCTCTACGCCCGCCTTGAAGAAAAGATCGGCGAGTTCGAGCGCCTCAAGGAGTTCAACGAGAACATCGTCGAATCCATCAACGTCGGCATCCTCGCCCTCGACCTCGACGACCGCATCGAAAGCTGGAACGCGCAGATGGAGGCCATGTACGCCCTTAGCCGCGCTGAGGCTATCGGCCAGCCACTCAAGGATGTTTTCCCCTCCGAGTTCGTCGAGGCTCTTGACAGCTTCCGCGCCGAGCAGGGGGTACATCATCTTTACAAGTTCCGCCTCACCACCCGCGCCGGCGAACAGCGCACCGCCAACGTTGCCATCGCCCCCCTGTTGTCGCGGGACTTCGTCTCCGTCGGCCGCATCATCCTGGTCGATGACATCACCGAGCGCGTCACCCTTGAATCGCAACTGGCTCAGGCCGACAAGCTCAGTTCCATCGGCCTGCTCGCCGCCGGTGTCGCCCACGAAATCAACACCCCCCTCGCCGTTATCTCCTCTTATGCCCAGATGCTCTCCAAGCAACTGCGCGGAGATACCCGACTCGGTCCCGTGCTCGACAAAATCACGCAGCAGAGCTTCCGTGCCGCGGAAATCGCCAACGGACTGCTCAACTTCTCCCGCACTTCCACCACCGAGTTCCGCGACACCGACCTGAATCAGGTCATTCGCGACACACTCTCCCTGCTCGAACACCAGTTCAAAACCGCCCAGATCGAGGTCGATCTCGATCTCGCCGGCGGACTCCCCTCCATCAACGGCAACCCCGGCAAGCTCCAGCAGGTCTTCCTTAATCTCCTCCTGAACGCCAAGGAAGCCATGCCCGGAGGAGGCCGTCTCCGCGTCGCCACACTCGTCAACGGCCATGTCGCCGCCATCGTTACCGACTCCGGCTCAGGCATCGCACCCGAGCACCTCAAGCGCATCTACGATCCCTTTTTCACCACCAAGACCACCCCAAAACCAGGTGATCGCCGTGGCACCGGGCTAGGACTCTCTGTCTCCTACGGCATCATTCAGGAGCACGCCGGCAAGATCCATGTCGAAAGCGCCATCGGCGCCGGCACAACCTTTCATCTTGAGTTTCCCTTATTAAGGAATTCCGTACATGCCTGAGGTTGAATTGCCCTTGAACGCGCCCGTTTTTGCATCTGCAGCAAATGAAAACTTCACCGACGCCACCATCCTGGTGATCGACGATGAAGCAGGTATTCGCGAGTCCCTTGAAGTCCTGCTGTCCCTTGAGGGCTACGCCGTCAAGATGGCCGTCGACGGCGAAGAGGGACTGCGCATGCTCGATCAGGACAGCTTCGACCTCGTGCTCCTCGATCTCGCCCTGCCCGGCCAAAGCGGCCTCGAACTGCTGCCCCAGATCAAAGAGCGCCAGCCTCAGCTCCCCGTCATTATGATCACTGCCTACGGCACCGTCGACAACGTCGTTGAAGCTGTCCGAGCCGGAGCCGAAAACTTCGTCCAGAAGCCCTGGGACAACGAAAAGCTCCTCGCCGACATCCGTTCCGCCGTCGCCCGTCACAAGGCTGAAGAAGAAAACCTCCAGCTAAAGCGCACCCTCAAGCAGCGCTACAACTTCTCCAACATCGTCGGCAAAAGCGAAATCATGCTCAAGGTCTTTGACCTCGTGGCCCAGGTCGCCCCCAGCCGCTCAACTGTCCTCATCCAGGGCGAAAGCGGCACCGGAAAAGAGCTCATCGCCAAAGCCATTCACGCCAACTCGCCCCGCAAAGACAAGCCCTTCGTCCCCATCAACACCGGCGCCATGCCCTCCGAGTTGCTCGAATCCACCCTCTTCGGCCACGTCAAGGGCGCATTCACCTCCGCCGTCGCCTCCAAGAAGGGCCTCTTTGAAGTCGCCCACGGCGGCACCCTCTTCCTCGACGAAATCGCCACCATGGGCATGGACACCCAGGCCAAGATTCTGCGCGTCCTCCAGGACCGCCGCTTCATGCACCTCGGCGGCATTCAGGAAATTCAGGTGGACGTCCGCATCCTCGCCGCCACCAACGTCGACCTGCGCAAGGAAGTCCGCGAAGGCCGCTTCCGCGAAGACCTCTTCTATCGCCTCAACGTCATCACCGTCGATCTGCCCCCCCTGCGCGCACGCCGCGAAGACATCCCCCCGCTCGCCAACCACTTCCTCGAGTTCTACGCGAACGAGAACGGTCTCGCCCCGCGCAAGCTCTCCGCAGACGCCCTCCGCGCTCTCATCGATTACGACTGGCCCGGCAACGTCCGCGAACTCGAAAACTCCATCGAACGCGGCGTCGTCCTGTCCTCCGGCCCCATCATCGGCTCTGATCTCCTGCCCGGACATATCAACGGACGTACCTTCCAGGACGCCTTGCTCGAGCACAACCCCAACGCCTCCCTCTTCGACATCCTCGAAGTCATCGAGCGCCGCATCATCATCGAGAAGCTCGAGCGCTGCAACGGCAACCAGACCGACGCCGCCGAGCAGTTCCGCATCCCCCTCTCCACCCTCAACCAGAAAATCAAGCGCCTCAACATCGAAATCCGCAAAAAAAGCCGCGAATAGGAAGTACAACCGCGCGCAGGGGCGCAGCTACAATCTTCCAGTTCCTCACTTCATGCATTTAGTTGTCAGGAACCTAGCTACGAGAATTGTCATCCTGAGCGAGCGCAGCGAGTCGAAGGATCCGCGGTAGCTTCTATACTCCATGACAGCCAAAAAGCTCCGTGCCCCATCCATTCCGCGTTTTTTGCGGAATGGGTGGGAAAGCATGCACTCCGCCTCCGCATGGTGCCGGGTGCCCCATCCTAGCCGCGTCTTTGTTTTTGCGGCTAGGGTGGGAAAGCATACACCCCACCCCTAACTCAGCCGGATCACCAAAGCATCATCCGAAGGCCGCTTCTCCGGCATCTGCAACACCAGCCCATCCGCCGCCCATTCCCAGCGCAACTCTCCCCCGCCAAGCAACTCCGCCTTCCGCAGCGCCCCAAACGGCAGCGGCGTATCCCGTTTCAGCGAAGTCACGCGCACCTCGCTCCCCGGCGCACCCATCACGTGGACATAAAACGCCTGCCCCTTCGTGGTGAAACGCAAGTCCTGCGCGGTGAAGTCCACGTGATGATCAGCCACGTACATGCCTTCCTTTATCTTCGTAGGCCCTTCGCCAAACCGCTCCGCCGGCCGGCTCCCGTAGATAGCCTCTCCATTCACCTTCAGCCAATCGCCGATCGTCCGCAACCGGCTCACCACCTCTTCTGGAATCGTACCGTCCGGCCTCGGACCCACGTCCAGCAGCATGTTGCCATTCTTGCTCACAATGTCAATCAGTTGATGCAGAATCCGTCCCGCTGACTTATAGTTCGGCTTGGTCAGATAGCCCCACGAGTCCCAGTCCATCACGTCGTCGGTCTGCCACACAAAACTGGCCTTCTCGGCTAACTGCCCCGCCTCGAAATCGAGCAACCCGGAGCCTTTGGCAAAGTCGTTTTCCTTGTAAGTGATCGTAACTTCGCGCCCCGCCTTGTAACTCACGTTGTAATAGTGCGCCAGCATCTCCATCCGGTACTTCTCGGGAATAATGAAGCTGCGCGTGTCAAAATAAATAATGTCCGGGTGATAGCGATCCACAACCTCCCTCACCTTGTCGCGCCATAACTCGCAGAACCGCGTCGAAGGTGCCGGATCGGGATGCGCATAATTAAAAGCGCCCGGCCTCTCTGAACTGTAATCCTTGGGAACCTGCGCGCCCGCCGGAAGTTTCTGCGCCCAGTAGAGATCGGCAAACTCCGGCTTGTAGATATCCGCCTCGGCCACCGGACTTGAATACCAGCCCCATAGCCATTGGTGATGGAAACTCGTATAAAACTTCAGCCCCTGCTTGCGGACCGCCCGTTCCAGCTCCCCAACGATGTCCCGCTTCGGGCCCATGCGCGCCGCATTCCAGCGATTGATGCGGCTGTCCCACATCGAAAACCCGTCCGCATGTTCGGCCACCGGCCCCACAAAGCGCGCACCGGAATCCTTGAACAAAGTTACCCACGAGTCCGCATCGAAGTGCTCGGCGGTAAAGCTTGCCGCAAAGTCTTTGTAGCCGAACTTATCCAGCGAACCATAAGTCGCCAAATGATGTTCGTACTCAGGCCGTCCAGGCAGATACATCCAGTGCGGATACCACTCATTGCCGAATGCCGGAACCGAATACAACCCCCAATGAAAGTAAATGCCAAACTTCGCGTCCCGGTACCACTCCGGGCACGCATGCTGCTGCAGCGACTCCCACTGCGGTTCGTACTTATCGCCATGGTTACTCGGCGATAACTGGCCGGCCTTGCACAGTGGCTGCAGCGCCATTGCGGAGCTGGCGGCAAGCATTTCAAGAGCGGTTCGGCGACTAATGGGCATAAGCACTCCGGTGGGCGCCGAATTTTCCTCCATCCAGCGCCCGGCAAGCATAACTCACAACACCCGCCTTTGGCATCCGCAACCGGCATGCGGTCACGGCCCTGCGCCGCCTGCCGGTTGCGAACCTGCTATTCAAAAATCAAAAATTACCTCTCGACCGTAATCGAAAGCGGTTGCGAAAGTTCGAAGTCGACCATCGACTCTGAAGGAATCACAAACGGTTTATTCCCGGTCAATCCGGCTCCTGCCGTCCCCGCGCCGCCGCCAATCAGGCTGCCAATGAGCGCACCTTTTCCTCCTCCAGCCAACGCACCGATAAGTGCGCCCCCTCCTGCCCCGCCGCCAATCAGCGCCGCCGAGCGCTTGCCCTTGCCCTTCTTGCTCACCACATATTCGGTCGCGGTTACGGGATGCCCGCCAACCTCATTCAACTCAATGGCCAGCACTCCCGCTCCTGCAAAGCGGCCCTGCCCTTTGGCCGCCACCACTTTCCCTGAAGCCGATGTTCCCTTTGCAAACACCGTCTCCCCGGACCTTGTCGCAAGAGCCGTGGTCAGTACGCCAGAGAAAGGATCACCCACATTCGCAGTCTTCGAGTTGATCGTCTCCGTGATGCGAACGCGGACGTCCGTGCCTGGTTCAACGGTTAGTTTCACTTTGATGGGTTTGGGCGGTGTCTGCGTACTGGCCGCACTTCCTGATCCGGTGGAGCCATTCCCGGCCGGACTCGCCGCTCCATTCGGTGTCGCGTTGGGCGCACCCCCTGCCTGGGTCGCAGGGTTCTGCGCGGAATCACCGGGAGCCGAAGGTGCGCTTTTGCATCCGGTAACGCCGCTGATCAGCAGCAGAGCCAATGCCGCCGTTATCGCTGAGGAAGAACGATTCAAACAAGTCATGTGCATGCTTTCCATTCCCTCCGGGGGGACTCAGAAGACCTATGCAAGACCTCCTAAAGAATTGTGGCCGGAAACCGGAAACCCTTCCGCTTTCTGGCGATGAGTGAGGAATTACGCCGCAAACCGGCGGCCAGAACATCATACAATTGGCCCATTTATTTTCAACACCAACTTCAATTTCCCTGGGCAATGCCACCCCCAGGGCGCCCGAAAGAACAAACCTGAATCCACACCGTCTTACTGCTCCACGGCCCTTACATCGCAGTAAAAACCAACTCCCCCCCGGCCACCAGTTCCGAGTGCTGCACCGATGGCCCCTTCACATCCACGCCATTCAGCGTCACCCGGTCGAAGAGCGCCCCGGCCTTTCCGCCCCTCGCCTCAATCCGAATCCTCTGCCCATCCTCGCGCCGTATCTCCGCGTGCTCAAACAGCGGCGCGCCCAGCACCCACTCCGGCTTCCCTGGGCACATCGAAAAGATCCCCAGCGCGCTCAGCACGTACCACGCGCCCATCGAGCCCGTATCCTCATCGCCGCAGAAGTTCTCCACGGTGTAGAGTTCCTTCATTACGCGATGCACCCAGTACTGCGTCCGGTCACGCCGCCCCGCCATCGTGAACATGAAAAGCACATGATGAACCGGCTGGTTCGAATGTGCGTACTGCCCAAAATCCACGGCCGCCATCTCTGACATCTCGTGAATCTCCCGCCCATACATGCCCACGTTGAACTTCGGCGGCTGGCTCAGCATCTCTTCCAGCGTTTTCAGAAAGGCCTCCCGCCCTCCCATCGCTTCCATCAGTCCCTCCGGATCAAACTGCACTGAGAATCGGTACTGCCACGCAGCCCCTTCCACGTATGCGCCACCCCACAAATACGGATCGAACGGTTCCAGCCACGCACCGCTTGAATCCCGGCCCCGCAAAAAGCGCGTCTTCCCGTCAAAGCTCTTTCTCCAGTTCTGCGACCGTTTTTCAAACATCGCGGCATCCTCTTCCATTCCCGCCGCCCGCGCCACCTGCGCAATGCAATAGTCCCCATACGCGGAGTCCAGCGTCTCCGCCAATCCACCAACAACCTTGTCGCAGGGAATGTACCCCAGCTTTTCGTATTCCGCAACCGCCGGCCGCCCATATCCCAGCCCAGGCCCCACCGGTTGCGTCGCGTGTTTCTTCAGCCCGGCGTATGCCGACTTCACGTCGAACCCCTTCACACCCTTCGCCACCGCATCGCCAAACACAAAGTCCAGCGGGCTCCCCGTCATGCAGTTGCGATATCCCGGACAAGGAAACTGCGGCAGCCACCCGCCCTCTTTATACGCATTCACCCAAGCCTCGAGAATCTGCCCCAGCCGCTCCGGATATATCAGCGCCATCATCGGATACCACGCCCGATACAGATCCCAATATCCATGGTCCGCATACATCGGCCCCGGCTCCACCTTGCCGCTGAACGCGCTCAAATGCACGGTCTTCCCCTGCGCGTCCCTCTCATGCCAAACCCGCGGAAACAGCAGCCCGCGATACAAGCTGGAATAGAAAATCTTCCGCTCCGTCTCGCTCCCGCCCCGCACCCGCACTCTGCCCAGCGCCTCTTCCCACACCGCCGCTGCTTCCGTCCTCACCTGCTCGAACGGCTTCTCGCCCACTTCGTCCTTCAGGTTGCGCGCCGCCTGCTCCTGGGAGATGAACGAAGTCCCCACCCGCAGCGTCACCGGCTTGCCGCCCTCCGCCGCAAAGCGCGCCACCGCCACCCGCCGCCCATGCAGTTCCTTCACCTCGAACCGCGTTACCGGCGCATCGCATCTCACCGCGTAGTAGCTCGCGAATCCCGGCGGAACGCCGCCCTGGTTCGCCCGCGTCAGCGCGTTGATGGTCCCGTCGTTCGCGTTCCAATTGGCCTCCGCGTCTTCGCCCGGCAGATCGATCATGACCCCCGCCGAGCCCGATTCCTCAAACGTGAACCGCATCGCCGCGCACCGCTCAGTCGGCGCCAACTCCATCACGCAGCGGTAGCGCATCAGCCGCACCTTCACCGCATGAGGCGCTATCTTCAGCTCGCCCTTGCGATAACTCGATGCCCGCTCCCCCGCCTCCACCCCAGGATCTCCATTGAACGGCAAAAAAGTCGCATGACCGTAATCGCCAAGCCACGGGCTCAGTTGATGCGTGCAGCGGATTCCCTGCAGGCGTTCGTCATGCGGCTGGAAAAACCAGGCGTTAGCGTTGCTCGACTGCAGCGCCCAATGCGCCATCGCAAATGGCACGGCAACTATCGGCAGCGTATTCCCTCGCGAGAACAGCGAAGTCGAATCCGTCCCTTGCAGCGGATTCACCAGGTCCACCAGCCGGCCGTTGCCAGCGTCCTGCAGTGGTTTGGTCCCTGCCTGCCCAGCCTTTTCCGGCCCCGATTCCGACCCCTCCGCAGCCGTCTTGACAGGCTCCAGCGTGGAAGCCAGCGCTACCGCTCCACCCATCTTCAGAAAATTCCGCCTGCTCGCCCCGCCGCCCTCTTGCATATTCATCTCTCCTCGAACGCCTCAACCTGCCCCTCGCCCAACCCAGGATAGGTCAAACCATCACCACCCTTTATAGTCCTCTCCATCCCCTCCACAAAAAGCCGGGTGCCCCTCAATGTCTCGCCTTTGAGACCTTGGAGTGCATAATCTCCGATTAGCCGTTTACTCGCCCACGCCACAAAAGAGCCTGTCATCCTGAACCGCAGCGAAGGATCCGCGGTTGTTCTTCTGCTCACCGCCAATGCCCCCACAAGCAGATAAGCTGCCACCGAAGCGCTGTCAAATCCAACATGGCGGATGCCCCCGCCTTTTGAGACCTGGGAAGTAGACGCATGGCAGTGAACGGGATCCGCGCCGTGCTCCCAAAACCCGGCTGCTGTCCCGCCGGCATAACTGCACCGTCATCCCCAGTCACCGAGGCGAATCGAAGCGTTCCAACGGTTGCCATCTCATCTCCCCAACCTCACGCGCAAAGCCGTCCCGCCGGCCTGAGCCCAAATAGTTTGCAGTCCAGCATGGGGCGCATCCGCACCCAGAAAGGATGAAAATGAGGCATAATTTTACATTGTTTAATTTCAATAACTTAGCCGCTATTTTCACTGCAGATAATTACCCGCCATCGGCGCACAATAGGAATAGGCGAAAAGTTCCCATGCAAAATATGCCCAAACCGAGCCCTCGCAACCACCCCCAACCCCCTCCCTCCACCCACCCTCCCTCCCCCCCTCCACCCATAAATCAGCCAAACTGAGGGCTTCCAGCCTCCATCCGTCCACTCTTCGCTGTCTACTGCCCACTGTTCGCTGCTTCCTTGAGGTATCCTGTCCAAGACAGCGGCACATCTCCTTATTCCGCAACCCGGAACACACTATGGCGATAGACAGGATCGAGCGCACCGCAAAGGAAATCGTGCTCACCGTGCAGGAATACTCCCTGTTCGCCCTGCGCGCCTTCCAGAATCTCTACCGACCGCCCATCTACTGGCCGGAATTCCTCATCCAGTGCGACATTATCGGGGTCGGCTCCCTGTCCATCGTGATGCTCTCCGGCATCTCCACCGGAGGCGTGCTCGCCCTGCAGTCGGCTTCTACTCTCTCCGCCTTCGGGGCCACCGCCGTTACCGGACAATTCGTCTCGCTCACCATGATTCGCGAACTCGGGCCCGTGCTCACAGGCGTCATGGTCTCCGGCCGCAACGCCTCCTCCATGGCCAGTGAACTCGGCTCCATGGTTGTCACCGAGCAAATTGACGCCATGCGCGCCCTCGGCGTTGACCCCAGCCGCAAGCTGGTCACGCCACGCATCTTCGCCAGCATCGCCATGCTCTTCTTCCTCACCATCGTTGCCGACGCCTCCGGCATCCTCGGCGGCGGTGCCGTCACCGTCTTCATGAACCACCAGAACGGAACCCAGTACTTCTCCATGGCCTGGGAGCACCTCCGCTATCCCGACATCATCCAGGGCCTCGTCAAGCCGCTCTTCTTTGGGTACATCCTCGGCTCCATCGGCTGCTTTTACGGCCTCAGAACCACCGGCGGAACCCAGGGCGTAGGCCGCTCCACCATTCAGGCCGTCGTCACCGCCTCGGTGCTCATCATCTTTGTCGATTTCCTCATCACCCAGCTCCTGCTGGCCATGTTTAGCTGATGGACAACTCCACCGCATCCACGCCCGAACCCCCTGATCCGGAATCCGCCGCGCCTCCGGTCGTCGACCTGCGCCACGTCTCTATCGCCTTTGACGGCCCGCCCGTCCTTGACGACGTCTCCTTCTCCGTCGCCCCCGCCGAAACCCGCATCCTGCTCGGCCCCGCCGGCGTCGGAAAAAGCGTCCTCCTCAAACTCATCAACGGCCTCCTCCGCCCCGACCATGGCGCCATCCATCTCTTCGGCCAGGAAATCTCCTGCATGCCAGAGGAGAAGCTCTTTCCCCTCCGCACCCGTACCGGCATGGTCTTTCAGGAAGGCGCACTCTTCGACTCCCTCACCGTCCGCGATAATGTCGCCTACCAGCTCATCCAGGAACGCGTTCCCGATGAAGAAATCGACAGCCGCGTCCACGAGGCGCTCAGCTTTGTCGGCCTTGAGGAAACCGTCTCGCTCTTTCCCTCCAGCCTCTCCGGCGGCATGAGGCGTCGCGTCGCCATCGCCCGCGCCTTCATCCGCCACCCCGAACTGCTCCTCTACGACTCACCTACCGGCGGTCTCGACCCGGTCACCTGCACCACCATCATCGAACTCATCGTCAAGGAGCGAGACGTCCACCAAACCCCATCCCTGCTCGTCACCCACCGCCTCCAGGACGCCTTCACCCTCTGCACACACCGCTTCGACACCGACCAGGGCTGCATGGTACCCCTCCCAAAAGGCCAAACCAACCCCAACACCTCCTTCCTCATGCTTGAAGAAGGCCGCCTCATCTTCGACGGCTCCCTCCACGACCTCCTCCATTCCGAAAACCCCTTTGTCCGCGAGTTTTTGGAGTAGCAGTTTCCAATTTCAGATCCATGATGTATGCTGTACATCATGAAGCGTACTCAGCTCTATCTCGATGACGATCTCTGGGCAGCCCTTCACGCCAAGGCCATTCTCGGCGGCACTTCCATATCTGAACTTGTCCGCATAGCCGCCCGTGATCGATACTTGGGCAACCTTGATGAGCGCCGCGCCGCGATGATGGGCATTGTTGGACTTTGGAAGGAGCGCGACGACATCGAGGATACGGAAGCGTACATCCGCAGCCTCCGTGACGATGATCGACTGGAACGGTTGGGAATCGAATGAGTATCCTCCTCGATTCCGACGTCGTAATCGAGATCCTGCGCTCCCGAGATCAAGTCATACTTTCCCAATGGGAAGCTCTGGCAAACAGTGGAACACTCCTCCTTTTCTCTCCCGTCAACGCTGCGGAAATCTGGGCAGGTGCGCGCCCCAACGAGCACGAAGTCATCTCGCGCTTCTTCAACCCTCTGACATGTGTTCCCATTGAGTACAACATCGCTCGCTTGGCTGGTAATTTCCTCCGCCAATTCGGCAAGAGTCACAATCTGAAAATCTGTGACGCTCTCATTGCCGCCACCGCTATCCAGCAAAAGGCCACTCTCTGGACCCGAAATCACAAGCACTACCCGATGCCGGATTTGCCCTTCCATAGCTAAAAGATTGACCTCGTTCGAAAAGCTCGCGAAAATAATCCCGTATTTCCAGCCTTTTCAGGTCTCTTCTCCATCTGCTACCCTCGTCTGTCCCGGTATCCAGCCGTAAAGCAGGTGCACAATGGCTTTTAAGTTCCAGGGCTTCGACCTCCTCCACCTCGACTCCTCCTTCACTGAAGACGAACTCCTCGTCCGGCGCACCGCTCGCGATTTTGTCGAAGACAATCTCATCCCCATCATTGAGGAGTGCTTCCGCGAGGGCCGCTTCCCTCGCGAGCTCGTCCCCATCATGGGCGAACTCGGCTTCTTCGGAGCCAACCTCGAGGGCTACGGCTGCGCGGGCATGTCCAACGTCGAGTACGGCCTCGTCATGCAGGAGCTCGAACGCGGCGACTCTGGCTTCCGCAGCTTCGTCAGCGTCCAGTCAGCCCTCGTCATGTATCCCATTTACACCTTCGGATCCGACGAGCAGAAGGACACCTGGCTTCCGGCTCTCGCTACCGGCAAAAAGCTCGGCTGCTTCGGCCTTACCGAACCCGGCTTCGGCTCGAACCCCGGCGGCATGACTACCCGCGCCCGCAATTTGGGCGACGAGTACATCCTCAACGGCGAAAAGATGTGGATTACCTCCGGCACGATTTCAGACGTGGCCGTCATCTGGGCCAAACTCGAAGGTGAAAATGCAGACGGTCCAGCAGGAAACGAGTCCATCCGCGGCTTCCTCGTCGAGACCGACCGCCCCGGCTTCTCGGTCAGCGAAATCCACGGGAAATGGTCCCTTCGCGCCTCCTCGACCAGCGGGCTCACCCTCCAGGATGTCCATGTCCCCGCGGCCAGCATGTTTCCCGGAGCCAAAGGCCTCAAGAGCCCTCTCATGTGCCTCAACCAGGCCCGTTACGGCATCAGTTGGGGAGCCATCGGCGCGGCCATGTCCTGCTACGATACGGCCCTTCAATATGCCAAAATCCGCAAGCAGTTTCGCGACCAGCCCATCGCCAGCCACCAGCTCATCCAGGAAAAACTCGCATGGATGGCCAGCGAAATCTCCAAGGCCCAGCTACTTTCGCTCCACGTCGGCCGCCTCAAAGACGCTGGTACCGTCGGCCACCAGCACATCTCTCTCGCCAAGCGCAACAACGTGTGGATGGCTCTGGAATGTGCTCGCCTCGCCCGCGACATCCTCGGTGCCAACGGCGTCACCGACGACTACCCCATCATGCGCCACATGATGAACCTCGAATCCGTAAAGACCTACGAGGGCACCCACGACATCCACACCTTAATCCTCGGACAACATCTCACCGGCATCGCGGCATACTAGAATCATTTTGGTGGATTGCTATCATGCGAACGTTAATGAAGTTCTTGCTTGCAGTTTTTCTCAGCATTCATTCAAGTCCGTTTTCCTCCGCGCAATCGGCAGACTTCCGACAATTTATCCAGGCGCAGGATAAAATTCCGTCTGATGAAGCGCTCAACCGTGCGCTCGAAACTTGTTCCCTGACTCACCATGGTTCACCTTTTCACGCAATTCTCGTCATAAGTCAACCAAGTAATCGGGACTCCCCATATCAAGGTTCGGTTGAAGTCCAATGGGAAGATTCTTCTCACTACCGCATCAAGGTGACTTCGAAAGCTTTCAATCAAACGCGCATCGTCAACGGAGAAACGGTTGAAGAGCAGAATACCGGCGACTTTTATCCGCTGTGGCTGCGCAACTACGTCCGCGCAATTATGGACCCGCTTCCGAGGTCGGATGAATTTCGCGAAAGAAGAACTCCGGTAATGTTGGGCGAGAATATTTCTCAAAGCTGCGTCAAGCGCGATGACCGACCCGGCGGAATCACAGACCAGATGACTTGGGCAGAGATTTGCTTCTCCGGCAAGGAACCTCTCATCAAGTCCGCCATCGATTTCACTTATTTCATGGAGTTCAGCGACTACAAGCGGTTTGGCGGCAAACTTATCGCACGAACCTATACCGACTACACCGACGACAACGAGAAAGTAATCGCCAAACTGACTAAGTTGGAGACTCTCACTCACCCGGACGAGAGTCTCTTCGCTGTCAGACATCCCACACCGCCAGAGCAGCGCATTGAAACGCGTTTCGTCTCGATGTCCACAAATCAGTCCCTTCTTGAGAAAGCGCCCACCATCGAGTGGCCGCTTATCCGTGAAGGAAAGACTGAAGGAAATATGATTGTCCACGTACTCACCGACCGAACCGGACAAGTTCGCGAGGCCTACAGGCACAACTCAGATACCCCTGGACTCGAAGACTCCGGCAAACTTCAGGCACTCCACTACAAGTTCAAGCCGCTGCTGGTAGATGGCATTCCGGTGCAAATGGAAACGCCACTTGTGATTCACTTCAAAACCAGCATGGGCGCAGCCGAACTCCCCGCGCTTGCCGGCGAGCAGATCGGAAAGGTTATGTCCGGCTGCACCTACAATCCCATCTTGCCGCCTGGATTGCTCCCTTCGGGAACCACCTTTAAGATCCGCGCCTCGGTCAACGAGGCAGGTAAACTCACCGGCGAGAGCTATTCAGATGGAATTCCTTCGGATGTGATTGCTAAAGACGGCCTCCACTTTTGGGAGTGCCGGTTCAGGCCTTATCTCATCAACGGCCATCCCTGGTACTACCACATCGATTTCGTCTTCACCGCCCCGTAGGTTACAGACTCTCTGAAACACATGGGCAGGCCATTGCCGTCAGCACGCAAATGCCTGCCCGTCTACGACAGTCCCCCCACCAGCGTCAGTTCGATATCGACATCCTTGGCAACCTTCAGAACGAAGATGCTCGGATCCTTCAGCCCCCACTTCACATAAGGCACGCTGAAGTGCGCCTTCACAGTGCAGTTGGTTCCCTCAATATGAACCTGCACAGGAACCGTCAGGTCGTGCGGCGTCCCGTGAAGCGTAAAAATGCCGGTCACCTGAATCGTCGAATCGCCCGTCGCCGCAAGCGTTCCCTGGTAGCTCTGCGGCACAAATGACACCTCGGCAAAATGCAGCGTGTCCAGAATGTCCGAGCTCATCTTGTGGTCCCGGCTCGGCTCTCCGCTGTTTCCGCTGCCCGCGTTCACCGCCACCGAGCCTGAAATCTTCTGTGCTGTCCGGTCGAACATGATCGAGCCGCTCTGCACCTTGAACGTACCCTGCACATGATGCCCGGTGCCGTTCAGCCCAAAGGCAACCGCACTTGATTCCGGATTAACCGCAAACGTCTGTTGCTGTGCGAACACCGCGGGCACAAACAGCAGCAGCGAGGAACAAATGATCGAATGAGCGATGGTCTTCATGTTTTCTCTCCTGTAAGCAAGGGGAATTATCGGTTTTGACTCAGTTGCGCGTTACTCTGCGTCAACCACAAACTGATGGAGGCAATCTCGCTGTCTGGCAGGTATTCATGCCCAGGCATGTCGGTTCCGGCAACGCCGAACTTTGTGATCTGCGCCAGCCTGTCTATGCGCAGCGCAGCCGGCCCATAAGGCGGAAGATAATAGAACGGCCCCACCCGAAGATCAGGTGGAAGCCTCTTGAAGTTGGCCTGCCATATCAGGCGCGTACTCCCGTTCACATTGTGGCAGGTTGCGCAGTGGCGCTCATACAGCCTTTCGCCCTCGCCCGCATTTGCCGCCGCCATCGAGGAGGCAGACAGGTGCCAGTCCCGCTCCGCCGCCACATGCTCCACGGTCCCGCTTCCCTGCAGGCTTTCAATATAGGCCACCAGGTCGTTGCCTCGCCTGTCCAGAAAAAGATAGGCATACGATGGCATGATCGAGCCACCGCTTACCTCGTGCGGATCGAAAAAGTGCGCCCTCAGCCACAGCGGCGAGCGCCGCCCACCCACTTCGGCCAGATCTGGCCCCTGCCGCCTGTTTCCGATCAATGGCGGATGCTCACGGCGCAGATCCTCTATCGATTCCGACGGCCCCCACATCAATACATCTGCCGTATTCGGCCGCACATATTGCGAATGGCAATTGATGCAGCCCTCGGAGATATACACCTGCCTGCCCCGCTCCACCTCGTTCAATTGCGAAGGTATCTGCACGGCAACAACAAAGTGCTCCACGCAGAAGGCCGCCAGCAAAACCACCGCGGTCGCCACCATCTCGCGTTGTCGCCCTCGCACCGTCTTCACCACCCACGGCAGCAGCACCACGCATCCCGCCCCGAGCACAAACACCGGCGGGACATGCCCCAGGTTCTGTCCCATGCCGATGCCCATCGCCGAGCCCAGCCACCCCGCTATCGCGTAGATCCACCCAGCCATGCGCCCACGCTCCGCCGCTGAAGCCGCCGGGGCAAGCAGCGATGGATAAGCCACCAGCGCTACCGAATAGAGCGATACACCGATTGGATAAATCACTGAAGCAAACGCAGCATGGCTCGGATCGAGCAACAGTAGGCACGCCACTCCCAGTGCAACAAATGCCGCTGACAGAACAAGCGAAAGCCCTTTGCGCCGCAGCAACCACACACTCGCCAGAGCGGCCGCAAAGTGCAGCCCGCCGTTGGCCCACAGGTGCAGCGAGCCTTCCCAAGTGCCCGCCTTCAGCGCCGGTGTGTTCTGAATGATGAAGAACGCGGCGGAGTCCAGCCACACCAGCGCGGCAAAGCAGCCCAATACCCGAAAAAACGAGTACGTCGGCCTCCGCTCAGTCTCCGCCTCTTCAGCCGTCGAAGCGCTGACGCTAAAACTGACACCCACCCCCACCAGGCACAGCAAACCCGCCACCACCCCCTGCGTCCCCGGTGAGGAAGTAAAGAGCGGAGGAAAGTTGCAGGCAAAATAGCCCGCGCCCGTCCCCAGGCCCACCAGTAGCAGCGGATTCCGGCTGCCCGTCCACTGTCGCAAATGCGTGACCAATGTGACGGTCAGCAGACCAAGACCCGCGCCAATCAGAAACGACTCCGCCAAGGCAGCCACGGAACCAAACGAAAGCAGCGAAAGAAACGCCGCCGCGGCTGAAGTGCAAAGTCCGATGCGCAGCCGTGCATTCGGCTGGCTCCACACATTCAGCCGTGGCGCAAGCAGGCTCAGCAATATCCCGCCGATGGCCATCGCCGCCATGACAATCTTCAGTTGCGCGCCCTCCACGCCCAGGCTCGACAACCGCTTCAGAAACGCAAACTGCGCAAAAATCAGAAAGTAGACATACGTTATGGCGACAAGGCTCGCACCTTGCCATCCCGCCACATGCCTATTACCGCGCAACATTGCCCAGCCAGCACTTTCGAAGGCCAATCGTCTGAATCAGCACGCATGCGCCGTCAAACCAGGCTATCGTCAGCCAGCCCATTTCCAGCGTATGCGCCACTATTTGCGCGACGATGAAGACAGCCACGCTGGCGCGCATAATCGCCGTCAACAGCCATACCGCTTCCATCTTGCACGGGCTTCCTCTGCGCACCATCACCCGCGCCCCATACAGGCACGCCAGGCCCACTGAGAAGACAAACGCGCCGATAAACGATAGAAACACAAGCGCGTCGGAAGCAACGTGCAATCCCATCATCCGCAGCGTAAACTCCGGCGCAACCACCAGCAGCGCGCCGGTCGCGGTATCGGAAACACCAATCAGTAACTGATATGCAATAAGAGCGGAACGGTTCATGCTGTCACCTCCTGCGCTGATGTTACAGAATCAAGGGATGGCTCGCGAACAAGCTTGGTGGCCCAAACGAACCAGTCCACCGAAGCTGCGAGAAGTGAAATTCCAACCAACAGGCGGATGTCATAGATCGCATTCCGCATCGAGCCCGGCGCCATCGTAAACGCGGGATCGAAGCCCTCGCGCCAGCCCGCTGTGAACATCAGCGCAACGTAAGCCGCAACGCCTCCGTTCCACGCATAAAACGACCACGTCTGATTGAAGATCCATCCATCCTCGCCCAGCAGTTCCACCAGCACGAAGATCAGCAGGCTGGATACAAAACCGGCCATTGCCAGCAGCGAGTGACCCACCAGCCCATCGGTGAATTTAAAGTGGTCCAGTACACCGGGCAGAAACATCACCCAGCCCGTTAGCACCAGAGCCGACCACCAGCACAGAAACGCAATGCGCCAGCGTCTTGTCGCCGCATGCCATTCGAACGCTGCATAATACGCGGGCGTCAGTGGCAGCCACAGCAAAAGGCTCCCCAGGCTCAAATACTGCGCAGGGCGATGATGGCTGATGTCTGTCCGGCCCAGCGCAAGGCACAGCACCATCTCGGCCGCAAGCACCACCCACGCAATTGCAATCGTCCGTGAACGCTCCGCTTTGCGCCTCGTCAGCCCGAACGGAAGCATCAGCAGAATCGCCACGACAATCAGAGAGGACTCAAGCTGGCTCGCCCCCGTAGGCCCGCCAGTATCGGGATTGATGGCCGGATAGAGCGTCGGACTCGATGCAATATAAATCAAAAACGGAACCACCAGCAGTAGCACCAGGCCAAGCACCTTTGCACTCCGCGCCGCCAGCCCCGCGTTGTCTGAACTATTCCATCCGCTAACCAGCGCCGCTGCAATCAGCAGCCAAAGCGCCAGAATCGTAAGTGGGAAATAGATGCGCGCGTATCCGCTCCAATCCAGAAACAACTTGCCGCTGGACTGCCCCGAAAGCCACGACAACGTGCCCACGCCCAGCGCCGTGGACCAAACCCAAAGCGCAGGACGGCACCACTGCGCCAGCGGCCCGCGATCCGCGCCATAAACCTTGAAGAGAAAGGCGGCCATCGGCAGACTCGACCAGCCATAGAGTTCCAGGTTCATGTGCACAATCACCCATCGCCCGTACGTCCACTCGCCAAGTTCCTTGTTCAGGCTGGGAGACAACAGCAGAACAGCGATCAGCACGCCGATGGCATTCGCAATCACAAGCCACAGCAAGCTGTGCCACGCAGCGCCTGCGACTCCGGGAGAACTCGTGCGCGCGTATATCGTCTTAGCGGACGGATACGGACTCATCGATTCTCCCCTCGTGCATCTCCAAAAGCCGGTCGCAACGTGCCGCCAGGCCGCGGTCGTGCGTCGCCATCACCAGCGTCACGCCCTCCGTCGCCACAATGTCCAGCAGCAGTTCGAACACCGTCGCGCTCGTTTGTTCATCCAGCGATCCGGTCGGCTCGTCCGCCAATAGTATCTTCGGCTTGTTCATCAGAGCCCTGCACAACGCCGTCCGTTGACGCTCTCCGCCTGAAAGCTTCTGTATGCGCTGGTCCCGTCGATGGCTCAACCCGGTGCGATCCGTCAAATGCCGCAACCGCGCCTGCGCGCTTCGCTGATCCGTCCCCGCCGCAACCGTTGGAATCAGGCAGTTCTCTTCGAGCGTCAGGTCGGGAATCAGGTTATGAAGCTGAAATACAAAACCTACCTCATGCCTCAGCAGGCGCAGCAGGTTGCTGTGCCTGTTGATCTCCGTGCCGTTCACTGAGACGCGCCCCCGGTCTGGCTCATCCAGCCCGCCGAACAGGTGCAGCAATGTGCTCTTCCCGCAGCCCGATGGACCGCAAAGCGCGACCGTCTGCCCTGCGGTCACTTCGAAGTCCGCGCCTTTCAGAACCGTGATCGCCCCATCGTCATAGCTCTTCCACACGTCATCCGCGCGCAGAACAACGTTTCCATTTCCGTTTGCCGATTCGGTCTTCATTCGAAACGAAGCGCCTCCACCGCACGGACACGCATCGCATAGAAGGCCGGATAAAGCGCGCCTGCAACCCCGGTCAGCAAAGCAAGCAAAATCACAATCAGCAGGATCGCAGGCTCAATCGTCACGTCCACGTACCCGTGGAGCGCGGGAACCAGCTTCAGCATATACAGAAAGCAAATCCCGATTGAAAGCCCCGCCAGCGCTCCGATAATCGACACCAACGCCGACTCGCCAAAGATAACTCCCGCCAACTGCATATTTGAAAATCCGTTCACGCGCAGAATCGCAATCTCCCGAATCCGCGTAAATACCGACATGATCATCGTGTTTGCAACGCCCAGCCCCCCCAGTATCAGGCCGCATCCGCCCACCGCCCAGGCCGTCGCCTTCAGTATCTTGAACTGCGAATAGGACCGCGTAAACTCCTGGTCTTCCAAACCAATCAGGTTCGGAAAACTCGCCTTCACCCGTGCCTTGAAGCCAGCAGCGTCGTCCTTGTTGCGCAGCTTGATCGTGATTACCGAGGACGTGCCTTCCTTGTGAAAGAAGCTCTGCGCCGAGGTCAACGGCATAAATACGCCGCCATCCTCAAAGCCGTTGGCCGTCTTCAAAATTCCAATTACGTGGAAGACCCCGTGTCCTATCGGCACATGGTCGCCGAGCTTCGCGCTCAGAAACTCCGCGGCCCGCTCTCCCAAAACCACATCGTCTGCGTGCTGCGCAAAGTCCAGCCGGTCGCCCGCAACCCATGTAGCCTTGCGAATGCGCGCATCTTCAGCCGTCACACCGAAGCACGTAATAATCGGGTGATCCGCGCTCGACACAACTCCAAACAGAACCGGATCGGCATGCCGCACCATCGGCCAGCCACCGATCTCCTCCACTGCCGCTGCGGGAACATTGCTGAAAAACAGATCCGACACGTTGCGCTCAAAAACGATAATCTCGCTGTCACTCGACAGAATCCCGGAGAACATTCCGATCGCGCCCTGCAAGATTGTCACCACGGTCAGCATCGCTGCAACGCTGAAAGCGATGCCCGCCACGCTGATGAAAGACCGGATGCGATGCCTGCGCAGATTCGTCACAATCAGCTTCAGGAAGATCACTTGCACTCTCCCGGAATCATCACATACGCATTCTCGGTGACCTTCGCGAGTTCCTCTTCCAAATCGCTCCGCAGCTTTTCCAGAAACAACATCTCCGGTCTTGCCTTCAATAGCTGGTGAAGCGTCTTGTCACCCATGTCGATGAATCGAGTGAGGCGCCTTACCGCGCCCGCCACGCCCATCGCCGTAGCCACGTTCGGCCGGTCCAGCAGCAGGTCCCGCGCAACCGTCTTCCCTGCATCCTCCGCGCTCTGCAGCACGTCCTTAAGATCATCCACCATCTGGTATCCGAGCCCCCAGTAAAGCGCAATCCGCTCCAGCAATTGTGTCTCCCGTGCCGAAGCGCCGCTCAACAGAGCCGGCAGAACCAGCGTAAGCCGAATCAACGAAACTGTCTTGCCCTGCGCAATCTTCTCGGTCGTCTCCCGGGTATGCGGCAACATCGCGTAGTGCAGGTCAAGGCTCTGCCCATTGAGCAGTCCCTCAACGCCGAGGCACTTCTCCAGGTAGGCCAGTGCGCGCTCCTGGCAATCTTGCGAGCCGCCTGACACCGCCCTCCAGATCAGCGCATAGGCGCGGTTGATCAAGGCAAGCGCGGTAAGAATCGCACCCGCCTCGCCGTACGCCACGTGTACGCAGGGAACACCCCGTCGCTCGTCTGCATTGTCCATGCACGGCAGGTCGTCGAACAGAAGTGAGGAAGTATGAAAATATTCCAGCGCGACCGCCAGATCTTTCGCGTGAGCGCTATCCAGGCCGAAAGCCGTCGCCACCTGAAACACGATCCGCGGACGAACCAGGCTGCCCGGGTTGTCGAGAACATGGCGAAGTGCCTCCTCAAAATGAGGATCGATCGTCCCAGGCAACGGCAGACCGGCGCTGAACGCCTCCGCAAATGGCCTCGTCGACGGTGAATTCACATGTTCTGCCGCTGGTTCTCTGATATCCGTTTCCCCTCGATTTGCGAGAATCTCTACTGCGTTTGAGACCACATTTGTTCACTTCAATCGCCACCCGCTGAATTCAGATCCTGTTGATAGAGACGAAGCCAGTGCGCCTTTGGAAAGCACGTTCAAGCCCTCCCCCGGATGACAATTTGTTCATTTGTCGAAGCCTATTATTAAGTATAGTGAATTGACCTGAGGCTGAACCATCGCGACCGTGACAACTTGTTCATTCAAAGGAAGAAACATATTTTGTTTCGTTATCTCCCCAAAACAAACAACCCCTGAAATTCCCTGGAAGATGAACTAATATCCATCTATGCGACTCTTGCTGGTTGAAGACGAACTCGACATACAGAGCTTCCTTATACGCTCACTGGAGGAAGCCGGATATCAGGTAGAGGCGGCGGCCGACGGTAAGACTGCAGAGCGCCTCGCAATTGATGGTGCCTTCGACATCTTGATCGTCGATCTGGGGCTCCCTGACCAGGACGGCATAAGCCTGATCCTGCGACTGCGCCAGCTTGGCGTCAAGGCTCCGGTACTTATCCTGTCCGCGCGGCGATCCGTCGACGACAGAGTTAGAGGTCTCGAGCAGGGTGGCGACGACTATCTCACCAAGCCGTTTGCGCTAGCGGAGTTATTGGCAAGGCTTCGTAACTTGCTCAAGCGAAATAACCCCGTCGGCAGTGAGACGACCCGCCTGCGCGTCCTCGATCTTGAGCTCGATCTGCTGCGCCGCGAAGCTAGTCGCTCCGGCCAGATGTTACAACTTACCCCGCAGGAGTTCGTCCTTCTGGAATATTTCTGCCGCAACGCCGGCCGCGTGGTTACTCGCTCCATGATTCTCGATAAGGTTTGGGGCATGCGTATACAGCCCGATACGAACGTTGTGGATGTGCATATCTACCGCCTGCGCGGAAAGGTGGATGGCAAGGGGCAGCAGCCCTTGATACGCACGCTTCGAGGTGTCGGCTATGTCCTCAAGGATAGATAACCCGAAAATCCGCAGCGCTGCGTGGCGAATCTCGCTTTGGGCCACGTTGGCCTTTGCGTTCGGAACCATGATCGTCTTTGTCTTTCTCCACCGCTTTATCGCGGACGACATCAAGAATCGAAGCGATGCGTGGATTACCGGCGAAGTCGAAGTCCTAGGTGATGTTGCTGAGCGCACGCCAAAGGATGCCCTGTACAGCCGCGTCGTCGGCGAAGTTGCCGAATTGGCCGAAAAGGAAATCCCCAACAAGTTGCGCTCTGGGAGCGGCTCGAACGACTCTGTGTTCTTCCTGCAGGCAGGCGCAGACGGCTCTCTTAAGTTATGGGTCGGCGCCGGCAGCGGTCAGAACACGCTCGATGCAATTCAAAAAACGAATATGCTTCTTGATCAGCCCACCGATGTCCGCGTGAGTGAATCTGCAGTACCGTTTCGCGTAGCGTCGGTCCGTATCGACGATGGCAGCCGCATCTACCTCGGACTGTCTGAGCGCGATGAGTTGCGCGTGCTCCGCAGTCTCCGCCTGCGCTTCTTTCTCTTGTGGCTTCTGATCGTCCTGTTCGGCTTCACAATCGTCTTCTCCACCACCCGGCGCATGTTGAGTCATGTACGCAGAATCACCGAGGCCGCTTCCAGAATCGGCCATTCCGATCTCAATGCCAGGGTGCCCACAACCGAACGCAATGATGAAGTCGCGCAATTGGCGCTGACCTTGAATCGAATGCTCGATCGCATTGAGAACTCGATGCATCAACTTCACACCATCACCGATTCGCTCGCGCATGACCTGCGCAGCCCACTCACCGCCATTCGAGGAAAGCTCGAGATGTCTCTGTCTGCTGTCGCCCAGATCGAGCAGGCAGAACCTATCGTCTCCGCCATCGAAGAGTTAGACCGCCTCACGGAATTCCTGAATCAATCGCTCGACGTCGCCGAAGCCAAGGCAGATGCCCTGCGGCTTGCTCCAAGTGAAATTGACCTTAATGAGCTGCTCCGGGTCATGATCGACTTGTACGAGCCGAGCATGGCAGAAAAGGGCCTGCAGATCACGCTCCGCAGCGCCGGGCCGCTGAACGTTCAAGCGGATGCCGCCTTAATCCATCGCATGATTGCAAACCTTTTTGACAATGAACTTAAGCACCTGCCCGCGGCTTGCACGGTCACCATCCAACTGCAAACCGAGGATGACATGGCTTCCCTCTTATTGGAGGACGATGGCCCAGGGTTTACTTCGGAGGTCATTCCTTATCTGTTTGAGCGCCGCGTCAAAGGAAGAGAATCGAATGGGCACGGGCTCGGCCTCGCCTTTATCGATGCGGTTGCGCGCGCCCACGGCGGCGCTGTCACGGCGCACAATTGCGAGCGCGGCGGGGCATATATAGCCATCACTCTCCCACTCGCCCCCAGTGATGGCATTGAATCCCCGGCAGGTTCCGCGCGCGGCTGAGTTGGCCATCCCAAACGTGCCCATCGACAACCCATAGCCCATGGCGGCATAGTTCTATCTATGCGGAAACTCCATCGGTATGCCTGCTCGTCTCGCCTCCGCGCATCCATTGCGTCGATTTCAATCCTTGTTCCCTGCTTAGTTCTAGCCGCCCAGCATCCGCCCTCCGCCCCAGTCGTTCTCCATGCCGCCCGCCTGCTCCAGGTCTCCACTGGGGAACTCCTACAGCCCGGTGAAATCCTCGTCGAAGGCGATCGCATTCGTGCCGTTGGCTCCTCAGTCACGCATCCCCTGGGCGCAAAAATCATCGACCTCGGCAACGTCACTCTGCTCCCTGGCCTCATCGACGCCCACACCCATCTCTTCCTTCACCCCGGTGCGGAAGACCTTCAAACCGTAGAGGAGTCCGTTCCCTGGCGCACCATCCTCGCCGAACAGGCCGCCCGGGCCGATCTCCTTGCTGGTTTCACCGCAGAACGCGACATGGGCACCGAGGGCGCAGGCTCTGCCGACACCGCCGTCCGCAATGCAATCGAACTGGGCCTCATTCTTGGACCCCGCATGTGCGTCAGCGGCAATGCCATCGACATCCTCGGCGGCCACGAGGACGCCAACCGCTTTAACCCCGCCCAGCAGGTCCTCTCCAACGCCAACTACGCCAACTCCAGCGAGCAGCTCATCGAGGTCATGCGTGCACAGCACAAGCAGGGCTCCGACTTTGCCAAAATTTATGAGACCGGCAAGGACCGGATCGTCGATGGCGAACTGCAAACTCCATACCAGTACACCGAAGCGCAACTCGCCGCCGCCGTTGAAGAAGCCCGCCGTATAGGCGTCACCGTCGCGGTGCATGCCATGGGAGAGCCCGGAACGCTCTTCGCCGCACAGGCCGGCGTCGCCTCCATCGAGCACGCCACTCAGCTCAGCGATGAAACCATGCGCGTCATGCGCGAAAAGCACATTCCCGCCGTCCCCACTTTCGCCATCTTCGACTACTTCGCAAAGCACGCCGCTTCACCCGCCCAGGCCGAGCGCGAGGCAGCCCTACTCGTTGTCAAGGTTGCTGAGTTCAAGAAACAGATCGCTGCCGGCATTCCCTTCGCCGTCGGCTCGGACGTAGGCCCGTTTCCCCACGGCACCCAGGCCGTTGAAATGGAGCTTATGGTCCGCTACGGCATGAGGCCGCTCGCGGTTCTGCAAGCCGACATGATTGAGGGTGCGCGCCTGCTCGGTCTGCAAGGCAAGATCGGCGAACTCAAGCCGGGCTACTACGCCGACATCGTCGCCGTCCCCGGCAATCCGCTCGAAGACATCACCGCCGTCGAACACGTAAGCTTTGTCATGAAAGGCGGGGTCGTGGTGAAGCAGTAGTTCCGTCTTATTTCTGTGCGGCTGCCGCCTCTCGCGCCCGCCGCGAGAGGATCTTCTCCACCGCCTGCGAGAATCGCTTCGGCTTAACCGGTGCAAGCGACTCCTCGACTGCCTTGCGGTACCCGCCCAGATAAATGGAATACAGGACCGCCAGCGAGCACCCAATTCCGAACATGAAGCCAAAACAGAGTCCGAGCACAACTGCCGGGCCAAAATCAATCACCGCACTCGTCCTCTCTTGCTCTCTGCCTTACACCGCGACCGTGAAGCTGTCCTCGGTTCTGGTCACCGCATGGTACAGCGTATCCCGCTCCACGGGAATCCGCCCGGCCTCGGCAATCAGCCGGCACAGTTCCTTCCGCGTCATGCCCTGCGGTGTTGTCGCTCCGGCGTCGTGGTAAATCTTCTCCTCGACCACTGTCCCGTCCAGGTCGTCAGCCCCAAACCTCAGCGCAATCTGCGCAATTTTCGCGGTCAGCATCTGCCAGTACGCCTTGATGTGCGGGAAGTTGTCCAGCAGCAGCCGGCTCACCGCAACCTGCCGGATATCCGTCAATCCCGTAGTTACCGGCAGATGATCGAGCGCCGTATTCTCCGGGTGAAACGCCAGCGGAATAAATGTCTGAAATCCGCCCGTCTCGTCCTGCACTGCCCTCAGCTTCAGCAGGTGGTCCACCCTGTCCGCATCATTCTCGATATGTCCATAAAGCATCGTCGCGTTGGACTTGAAGCCCAGCCGATGGGCCAGCCTCGCCGTCTCCAGCCATTCCTCGCCGTCGATCTTGTGGTCGCAGATAATCGAACGTACTCGCGCCGAGAAAATCTCCGCGCCGCCGCCCGGCATCGAGTCCACACCCGCCGCGCGCATCTTCTTCAGCGTCTCTTCGATCGTGATCTTTGCCCGACGCGCCAGGTAGGCCACTTCCACCATGGTGAAGGCCTTCACATGCACCTTGGGAAACCGTACTTTCAACCCCTGCACCAGGTCCAGAAAGTACTCCAGCGGCAAATCCGGGTGCAATCCACCCACGATGTGGAACTCTGTCACCGCCTCCGAGTAACCCGAGGCCGCCGTCTCCCAGGCCTCTTCCAGGGCCATCGTGTACCCCGCCGCATCGCCCTTTTTGCGTCCAAAGGCGCATAGCCGGCAATTGGCCACGCACACATTCGTAGGGTTGATGTGGCGATTCACATTGAAGTAGGTCACATCACCGTGCATCCGCTCACGCACGAAGTTGGCTAGCCAGCCCACCGCCAGCACGTCCGAGGAGCCGTAGAGTACCAGGCCATCGGCAAAATCCAGACGCTCGCCTGCCAGCACTTTGGCGGCAATCGGCTCCAGCCGGGGGTCATGGCTCCGAAAGGCAGCTCGCTCAGGGGAATTCAACGTCTCAGCGCTCATGATCCTATGATACAGAATTCCAATCTACCCCCGCTTGGGAATCAAGGCCCCTAATCGCCCGACCCAGCCTAGAAGCCGGGTGCCCCATCCAAACCGCGCCTTTTGCGGTTTGGGTGGGAAAGCATGAATCTACCCTCTATTCCCTATGCCCTATTCCCTGCTTCTCAACCACCACACCGTCGTTCAGCGAAGCAGCCACCAGGTGGTCGCCCGCCACACGAATCAGCGAAATCCGAAAGCCCGCCTTCAACCACTTCCAGGTCATTGCCTTGGGGTCAATGGAATAAATCTCATCGCTGTTCCGCGAGCTCACCACTACCCTGCCCTGGGCCGCGTCATAGTCCAGATCGTCCACATCGCGGAACGGGAGCCGTTCAATCCAAAGCCACGTTTTGCCCTTGTCGCGCGTAAAGTAGACCCCTTCCCGTGCCCCCAGCCAAAGCGTCCCATCCGGTGAAAACAAAACCCGATGAATGCGCGTCAGCATCGTCGGCAGCCCCATCGGCCACCAGGTCTGGCCGCTGTCTTTTGACAGAACCACCCCATCGGCCCGCGCCGCGGCCATCATCTCTCCATGTGATGTCACCGACAAGTACTCGCCCGCACCCATCACCGGCCCCCCCTGCCAACTCGCCCCCTGGTCTCGGCTCGTCAGCAGGCCATAGCTCGTCGCCGCCACCCAAACGTCTCCAGACGCATCCACGGAGTTCACGCGGCTCTCTAGTTCGATTACTGGTGCCTTAACCTGTTTCTCAATGTTCACATGCGTTCCGCGCAAGGTCTGGGTAGTCGTCTTCAAGAGCGTGTTTGCTATCGTATTCCGCGCCTGCCAAGCCGCTGTCGAAGCGTGTCCTCCTGGCGGATCTGCGCCATTACTCGGGTCCAGCACGAAGATTCCGTGACCAGTCCCAGCCACGACTGTTCCATTCTTCGCCTGCGTCAGGCTGAAAACATCGCGCCCATCGAGCCCTTCGCTGGTCCGTTCCCAATCCGCGCCGCCATTGGGCGAAACAAACACCCCGCCAAATCTCTTGTCGTTCACCACTCCTGCATACAGCCGCGCAGGATTGCTGCGGTCCACCAGCAGAGCTTCCACCTTGCGCTCGAAGAATCCGCTATTCGACGCCGCAAAACTCGACGCTGCGTCCTTGCTCACCTGCACTCCGCCGCGATCCGTTGCAAGCAGAACGCGGCTGGAATCCCGCGGATCCAGAAATACGTCATTCACGATCACTTCCGGCCCAGTCATAGCCTTGAAGGTCTTGCCCCCATCCACGGTCTTATAAAGTCCTTCCGTGGTGCCGGCATATACAATTTCGCTGTTCGCAGGATCTTGCTTCAGTACCCGGGTCCGCCGCGCCGTCGAGGGAATTCCCTGGATCTTGCGGAACCTCTCCCCTGCGCTCTCGCTCTTGTAGATTCCACTACATGCGCTCAGAATCACCGTGCGCGGCCGCTCTGGATCGACAATGATTGAAAACACATCCGAATCGTCGATCAGGCCCTGCTTGATGTTGTGCCAGTTCTTGCCGCCGTCCGTCGTCTTCCAGGGCAGATGCCACGTGCCTGCGTAGATGACATCGGGATCGCTTGGGTCCAGTGCCAGCGACTCCACTTCGTGAATCTCCAGGCTCCCCGGAGGACTGATCTCCGTCCAACTCGCCCCCCCGTCGCTAGAACGGAAAACCCCCTCAAGCGTCCCTGCGAAAAACAACTTCGGATTCGAGGTCGCCTGCATGAATGCGCGAATGGACTGCCCCTTCAATCCATCGACCACACCCCAGTTCCGGCCCCCATCGTGACTTACCCACAGGCCGCCGTCCAGACGGTCAGCCCGCCATCCGGCCACAAAAACAGTCCCAGGGTTCGCGGAGTCCACGATGATATGGTCCAGGATTAGGCCGTCCGCATTGCCCAGTTTCACCAGTCGATGCCACGAGGATGCCTGGTCAAGCGATTCGTAGAGCCACCCGTTCGTCGACCCCAGGAAAAGATGGTCAGGCCGCCCTGGCACCGCCGCAAACGTACGCGCGTCTCCGCCTTCCGGACCGACTGCGCGCCACGTTGCCTGCGCTGACGAGCCTTGTCCGCAAATCACCAATAGAAGAGCTTGTATCGCCAGCGCCGGAACGCCGGAACGGCAGCAAAGATCAGAAAGGAACCTCAAACGGCTATTCAAACAATAAGCTCCAACACAAACGAGAATCGCAAAAAATGGCCCCAGAAAGCTGAAAAGGCCGACCGGCTTGCCGGTCAGCCTCAAAGAATTGCAGGAGGAGTCGCATAACCCCGATCTCGTCCAGCCCTCCGCCACTCATCCGCGGAGGGCCAAACGAAGCGAATCCGAGCCCGAACAGGCCTTGTCGGCCTGTTCGGGCAGTTGGGCTTACTTCGCCGGTGCGGCGTGCTTCTTGTGCGCGTGGTGACGCTCGGCCAACGGCTTCCGGACCACCGGCTTCACTGCCGACTCGTCCACTGCCGTTGTCCCCGATACATCGTTCCCGAAGGTCGCGCCCGCCGGCACCAGGTAGTTCTCCACCGTCTGGCCGTCCTTGGTCCCGGTCATGACAGTCACGCGCGATGCGTCAATGCCCTTATCCGTTACCAGGTACTCCTTGGTGTTCGCTGCCCGCTCACCCGCGAAGTTGTCGATCGGCTTCTTGGAGTGCTTGTGCTTCTTCGCAAAAGCTTCTTCCTTCCCGATCTTGGCCGTCTCGGCCGCGTTCAACTCGCCCACAACCACTGCCTTGGCATCCGCCTGACGCTGAAGATCCAGCGCTACTTCGTCCAGGCAAGCCTTGGCTTCGTTGTCCACACGCGTCGGACGCTTCTTGTCGGTCGCAAAGCTGATCGAGCAAAGTGCCTGAACGTGAGGAATCGGCGCTACGTAAGGCGCTGTGATCGTTACGTTTGTATTCGAGATCGCCGTCTGACCCTTGTCGTCGGATACGTTGCAGGTAATTCCTGTCACGCCCGTCGGAGCACCCGTCGATGAGAAGACTGCCGTCGTGCCCGTACCTGTCACCGTCCCGGCTGTTGCCGAGTAGCTGTAGGTCAGCGGGCGGTTCTGCGGGCTCATGCCCATCGCCGCTACCGTGCTGGTTTCGCCCGGCTTGATCGTGCTCGGGCTCGCTGAGCAGCTCACCGTCGGCGGCTCAAATGCCTTCACCGTAAAGCTGGCCGTCGCGCTGGCAATCTGCCAGGGCTTCAGCCCTTCCTTGCCGGGCTTGCCTTCCTTCACGCCGCAATTCACCGTATAGCTGCCCGGCGCCAATGCGCCTGTCGCCACGGTTGCCGTCGTTCCGCTTCCCGTCACGCCGCTGCCTGACCACGAATAAATCGCGTTCAGCTTAGGATCAAGACCGCCTGCCGTCGCCGTCACTGTAACCGGGTCGCCAGGGAATACCGATGCCGGACTGGCCGAGCAAGCAAGCGT
>Ga0114951_10001438_pt1 | contig 29386 bp, 25 predicted proteins | sample AM7aDNAmetaG_FD_88677 | JGI IMG/M metagenome (GOLD analysis project Ga0114951, IMG submission 88677) | Freshwater microbial communities from Finland to study Microbial Dark Matter (Phase II) - AM7a DNA metaG | ecosystem: Environmental > Aquatic > Freshwater > Lake | place: Finland: Lake Alinen... | reverse complement strand
GTGGCCGTTTTTGTGGCTATGATCTGGACCCGGGCTACCTTTCCGAGAGTGAGGATTGATCAGTTAATGGCGCTGGCCTGGAAATTTCTGTTCCCGCTTGCCCTTATTAATCTTTTTGTCACGGGGGTTGAAATACTGGTTATCTCCGCGTCATTCAACTGGGTGATGGTTCCCATTAACCTTGCTATAATGGCAGTACTGGTAATTCTGTGGTCGAGATTTTTTAAATTAGGATGGGGAAAAGTTGAGGTTTGAACGATACGGGGCCGGACTGGTAAAGGGTATGATTGTGACTTTCAAACATCTCTTGCGCCATCCGATCACCACGCAATATCCGGAACAGAGGCTTGTTCCTTCCCGGCGCACGCGCGGCAATGAACTGATTTGGAATAGCGCTAAATGCGTGGTATGTACCACCTGCGCCAAGACCTGTCCGCAGGGCGCTATTCACATGGTGACTGCGGTAGACCCAGCCAATGCCAACAAACTGACTATCACCACAATAGAAGTGGACAGCGGGTATTGCATCTCCTGCGGTTTATGCGTGGAGTCTTGTCCTTATAATGCCCTGCACATGGGATATGCTTACGAAAAGGCTAAGTACCGCCGCCAGGAATTAGTACAAAGCAATGAAGGGCTGCTGGCTACGGAAACCAGAAAGGCCAGCGCCTATATGCATGCGGATATGGAAAAAGAACTGCCTGAACAGACCCTGTTAATTAACAATAAACAACAAGGATAAAAATGGGAGTAGCTATCGCTTTCTGGATTCTGGCCGCCGTGGCTGTTATCGCAGCCCTGGGTGTGGTTGTGCAGAAAAATGTCTTCCGGGTCGCCCTGTCTTTAATTCTGTGCCTGGTGGCGGTGGCCGGTATTTTTATTCTGCTTAGCGCCGATTTCCTGGCGGCAGCCCAGATTCTGGTTTACGTTGGAGCCATTTCCGTGGTCATCATCCTGGCTATCATGTTGACCCGCCAGTTTGCTAACGGCAGCACGGCTAATACCCTGAGGTTTCCGGCCTTAATCGTCTCCGTCTTGCTGTTTGGCCTTTTGGCCTTTGCCGTTCTGAAAACCGATTGGCCGTCCTCTACCGCGGAATTGCCAGATAACACCACCTTTGCTCTGGCGCAACAAATATTCGGTAATACCCAAAAGTTGTCGGAGAACAGCGGTTTTATACTGCCGCTGGAGATTTCAGCAGTGCTGATAATGGCAGTGGTGATAGGTGCCATCGTCATTGCGAGGGAGAAATAAGGGATGATTGGTTTACAGCATTTCCTGATCCTGGCCGCCGTCCTCTTCTGTATTGGATTGTACGGTGCTTTGACACGGCGCAATGCGATCGTCATTTTGATTTCCATTGAGTTGATGCTTAATGCCGTTAATATCCTGATGGTGGCTTTTTCCAGGTATGTCACTCCGGCAGCTCTAACCGGACAGGTCTTCGCCATTTTTATCATGGTGGTGGCTGCCGCAGAGGTGGCTGTAGGTCTGGCTATTATCATCTCTATTTATCGCAACCGTGAAACCCTCGATGTGCATAAAATCGATTTGATGAAGTGGTAATTGTTAATTAGATTGTTATTTAGAAATTGTAATTTGAGATTTAAATACGATGTGGACTGAAGTAAAAAAAACGCCTAATTTGATGTTGGCCGAGATGTGGAAGGAATACTTTGAAGGTGAAGGCATTCCTACCCAGATCTGGCCTGTTAGCGGTGAAACACCCGGCCGGGAACTGGTGGAATACCGCGTGCTGGTGCCTGCCGATAAGAAACATTTGATCGAGGAGATACTGAAAACACTGTGATACCACACCAACTTATCTGGTGGATTCTTTTTCTGCCGCTGATTTCCTTTGCAGTGATAGGGCTGGTTGTGCGTCCGCTGGTTAAACCCGGCGCCCGAATCAGCGGCTACCTGGCTATAGCTGCTATCGGCGGCTCGCTGGCCCTTTCCGTGTGGACATTGATATCCGTCATGCAGCAGGCTAACCATGTAATAGCCGTCCCTGCCATTACTTGGTTGAGCATCGGCGACTTCTCGGTGAGAATCGGAATTCTAATGGATTCTTTGACGGCCGTCATGCTGGTCGTAGTGACCCTGGTCAGCCTGATGGTGCAGATCTATTCGCAGGGTTATATGCACGGCGATCCCGGTTATCACCGTTATTTCGCCTGGATGTCACTCTTCACCATGTCCATGCTGGGCCTGGTGCTGGCTAACAGTCTTTTAATGATGTTCGTCTTCTGGGAAATGGTCGGCCTCTCCTCCTATCTGCTGATCGGATTCTGGTTCCAGAAACCTTCAGCGGCTAACGCTGCTAAGAAGGCTTTTATCGTGACCCGTTTAGGCGACTTTGGTTTTCTGGCGGCTTTGCTGGTTTTGTATGCTAATACCGGCACCTTTGATATCGTGGCATTGAGAGGATTGGCGGCGGCAGGCGTTTTGAGTGGCACCGTGTTGACCTGGTCGGCCATCGGCATCTTTGCCGGAGCGGCCGGTAAATCCGCACAATTTCCGCTGCATACCTGGCTGCCCGACGCTATGGAAGGCCCTACCCCGGTCAGTGCTCTTATCCATGCCGCTACGATGGTGGCCGCCGGTGTTTTTCTGGTAGCCCGCACTTTGCCGCTCTTCGAGCATTCGCTGGCAGCCATGAATACCGTGGCAGTCATCGGCGGTTTTACGGCCATTTTCGCCGCTACTATGGGACTGGTGGCTGTAGATATTAAACGAGTCCTGGCTTATTCTACTGTCAGCCAGTTGGGCTATATGATGCTGGGACTGGCTACCGGCGGGGTGGCTGTGGGTATTTTCCACCTCTTCAACCATGCCTTCTTCAAAGCTCTCCTGTTCCTGGGCGCCGGTTCGGTCAATCATGCCACCGGTACCTTCGATATGCGCGAAATGGGCGGCCTGCGCAAGGTTATGCCCTGGACCTACGGGCTTTTTATCATCGCTTCACTCAGCCTGGCGGGCATCTGGCCGCTGGCCGGTTTCTGGAGCAAGGATGAAGTGCTGGCCGCCGCTCTGGACAAGCAGCCGGTGCTATTTGTGATGGCCATGATTACCGTCTTTATGACGGCCTTCTATATGTTCCGCGCGGTTTTTATGACCTTTGGCGGGCAATCGCGGGCCAATACTCATCAAGCCCATGCTGCAGGCCATGCCAAATCCCATGAGTCACCGGCTGTGATGATCGTCCCTATGGTCATCCTGGGTATTCTGGCGGTTGTTTCCGGTTTCTGGAACGTGACCGGCGGATTTAACGCCTTTATGGGTGAGGGCGGAGAAACCCACAGTTTTGTAAGTGGATTATTCGGAGTTTTCGCTCATCCGCTACCGTGGATCGCCTTGCTGGTAGCCTGCGCCGGTATCGCGCTGGCATCTGCCATGTACAACGGCAAATGGCTTTCACCGGAAAAGTTCGGCAAGCTGTTTCAGCCTCTCTATAAATTATTCTTGAACAAATACTGGATGGACACTTTATACGAAAAAATCTTCGTAAATAATATTTTACTGAATAAACTATTCGCTGGATTCCAGTGGATCGATACGCAGGTGGTGGACGGCGCCGCTAATGGGGCCGGCGGTGTTACGGTGGCCGGAGGCAAGGCCCTGCGCCGCGCTCAAACTGGACAGCTGCAGGTCTACGGCCTGACTATCGCTATCGGTATAATTGCCATTATCGTTTGTGTTTTAATTTTCGGCCGTTAATTTATTTTGAAAACTATGAATCATTCTAAGGAGTACGGAACTTGGGTTTACTGAGCGCCATCATCTTCCTACCGGTTATCGGAGCGATTATCATCGCCCTGGTTCCCCGTTTGCCTGAACGGGCGGTGAAATGGTTGGCAGCTATCTTTTCATTTATTACGTTGGTACTGGCAATCCTTCTCTTTTTTAAATTTGATCGTTCCGCAGGAATGATCGGGGTCATGCAGTTTGGGGGAAATCCCTTAAGCTGGATACCCGCAATAAACTCTTTTTATCATGTAGGGGTAGACGGCATCAGCTTGCCGCTGGTTCTCTTGATGGCCGTTCTGGGCTTTTTGGTTGTTCTGATTTCCTGGAAGGTCCACCTGAGAGTCAAGGAATATTTTATATGGCTCCTGTTGCTTGAGACCAGTATCCTGGGCGTCTTCACCTCTCTGGACCTGTTGCTTTTCTTTCTGTTCTGGGAGATCGAGATCGTACCCATGTACTTCCTGATCTCCATCTGGGGCACCGGACGCCGCTCTTATTCAGCCATGAAATATGTGATTTTCACACTGGTAGGCAGTGCTTTCATGCTGGCCGGTATTCTGGCCCTTTATTTCACCAGCAATCCCCATAGCCTCGACATGATGGAAATCGCTAAAAACATAAGTTTTGCCTCAGGTGCTATTCCTTTAACCGCCATTTTCTTTTTCCTGATCATCGGCTTTGCGGTTAAACTGCCGGTTTTCCCCTTGCACACCTGGCTGCCGGACGCGCATACCGATGCCCCTACCGGCGTCAGCGTAGTGCTGGCCGGCGCACTGCTGAAGATGGGCGGTTACGGCATGATCCGCGTCGTGAGCATTTTCCCGGAGGTTGCCCGCACCTGGTCGCCTCTTTTTGTGATACTGGCTGTCATTGGTATTCTCTACGGAGCAGCGGTGACGCTTAGGCAGACCGACCTCAAACGCATGATCGCCTACAGCTCCGTCAGTCATATGGGTTATGTCTTGCTGGGTATATTCGCCCTTTCCCAGGTAAGTATGGTAGGCGCCAGTCTGCAGATGTTCAGTCACGGCATCGTTACCGGTCTTTTGTTTGCCATGGCAGGGCTGGTTATGCATAATGCCGAGGAACGCGATTTGCGCAAATTGGGCGGTCTGGCCAACCAGGTACCCCTCATCGCTATCGTCTTTTCACTGGCCGGACTGGCTTCCCTGGGTTTGCCGCTCACCAGCGGCTTTGCGGCAGAATTCCTGGTCTTTGTGGGCAGCTTCTCTTCCGCTATCGTGCCCCATATTCAAATTTATACCCTTCTTTCCGCCATTGGTGTTGTTCTGGCCGCCGGTTACATCCTCTGGATGATTCAGCGGGTTTTCTTTGGGCCTGCTCTGGAGAAATTCAAGGCGGTTAAAGACGCTGATAGACTGGAAATGGTCTATATGACGGTCCTGGTAGGCCTGATTTTGTGGATAGGTATTTACCCATCTATTTTAACGGATATCTTTAATATGGGGGTTACGCCTATCGCCAGGTTGTTTGTGCCTTAGTTGTTTTGAGTATTTAGTAATTGGAATTTATTGCGGATATAGTATTTGATCTGTAAGGAGTTCGTTCTTGAATCTGGCTTTATTTACACCCGAACTTAGTCTGGTTGTTACGGCCGTTCTGGTGATCCTGCTCGATTTGTTCATCAAGCAGAAAGGCTGGCTGGCGGCCGTCAGCATAATCGGTTTGGCGGTCTCCGCCGGATTTTCCGTCGGCCTCTGGAACGGCTCTCCGCAGGCGACCTTTAACAACATGCTGGCGGTAGATAACTATGCCGTTTTCTTTAAACTGCTTTTTGCCGGAATCGCTGTTCTGGTCATCCTGGCTTCGACTGAATACGTTGCTAAGTTTCAGCGTTTCCAGGGTGAGTATTATGCCCTGATTCTCCTCTCCGCTTTAGGCATGATGCTGATGGCTGCGACTACTGAATTGATTTCACTTTTTGTCTCTTTGGAACTGGTCAACCTTTCTTTGTATGTGCTGGTGGGTTTCTTGAAAGACAACAAGTCTACCGAAGCCTCTTTGAAATATCTGCTGCTGAGCGCAGTCGCCTCCGCCGTTTTGCTTTTTGGCATGGCTTTGGTCTTTGGCTTTACCGGGCAGACTCAGTTGGGCGAGATTGCGGCCGTTATCACCCGTATGAGCGGTTCCAGCCTGGCCGCTAATCCGGCTCTGATTGTGGGTATAGTTCTGATGATCGCCGGTTTCGGGTTTAAAATTGCCATGGTGCCTTTTCAGATGTGGGTGCCCGATGTCTATGAAGGGGCTCCTACCCCTATCACCGCCTATCTTTCGGTGGGCAGCAAAGCCGCCGGTTTCGCTATTATTTTACGCATCTTTTATGCGGCTTTTATTGGGCCGACCGATCTCAGTTTTAACTGGGGCATGATTTTTGCGGTAATGAGTGCCATTACCATGACAGCCGGCAACATCGTGGCCATCCAGCAGAACAACATCAAGAGAATGCTGGGGTACTCCAGCATCGCCCAGGCCGGTTACCTGATGGTCGGCTTAGCTACGGTTGGACTGGTTCATGGTGACTCCGCCGCCGGCCAGGCTCCGCTGCTTTTCTTCCTGGTAAGCTATTCATTGACTAATCTGGCTGCCTTCTTCGCTATCATAGCTATCTCAAATAAGACCGGTAGTGATATGATTGACGATTTTAAGGGCATGGGCAAGCGTTCTCCCTGGCTGGCCGCCGCACTGACCCTGGCGATGGTTTCTTTAATAGGTATGCCTCCCGCGGCCGGATTTATGGCTAAATTCTATATCTTCAGTACGGCCGTGCAGAACGACCTGCTCTGGCTGGTTATTATCGCTGTCATCAACAGTGTCATCTCGGCTTTTTATTATCTGAGGGTAGTCAAGATGATGTGGATGAGTGAGGCAGCCTCACAGGAGAAGGTGCCTGCCTCCTCTGCTCTGGTAGTGGCACTTATGTTATGCTGTGCAGGTGTTCTGCTTTTCGGCCTCCTGCCCGGGCTTGCCATGAAAATGTCCGGTCTGGCCAGCATGCTGGGTCTGTAAAGTAAAATGGTGACAGCCCTCTTTTTCTCTGAATATAATGTAAACAAACAACAATAGTTCACCTTGGGAGGTGGAATATCAATCCAATAGACCTCAATTCATTTATTCTATTCTGGAAAACCAGGGTCGGCCATGAATTAGATACAGTTGGCGGAGGATCGAAGTTTATCCTCCAGAACATCACCGATCATGCCTTTTATTACCAGGATTTGCCTGGTAAGATTCGTAAACAAAATATTCGATACGTAAAGCGCGTTCTCGAACAGTATGCCAAAATACACTCTCTAAATCCTGGTCACTATGCGAATATTACTCAAAACGGGCCTTATATTCTGACATTAATAAAGCTTTATGAAAACCACTGAGCCCAGGTCTTTTCTGAGTTTCGTAATTCAAGTTCCATTTTTGTACTTCATCCCTTTTTACTCTATAATTCAATTATGTAAATTCAATCCGTTTTTCGATGGGTTGTGAATAATATTTTATACTTGGGTCGGTCAAAAACAGGGCAAGCCGACCGCAGGAGGAACTCTTGAAAGGTAAGGACTTACTATCGATCATGGATCTCAGCAGCGAAGAGATTAACGTTATGCTCTCGGACGCTGTAGACATGAAACAGGACAAATGGCATTCCATACTGGATAAAAAAGTGCTGGCTCTGGTTTTTGAGAAGCCCTCCCTGCGTACCAGGGTCAGTTTTGAAGTAGCGATGAGGCAGATGGGAGGACATACCATTTATCTATCTCCAGCCGAAGTTGGACTGGGGAAAAGAGAATCGGCCCGCGACGTTGCTTCCGTGCTCGGTCGTTTTGTGGATGTTATCGCCGCCCGAACTTTTTCACATGAGACAGTGGCTGAGTTAGCCCGCTGGGCGGACGTGCCGGTTATCAATGCTTTGGATGATATTGAGCATCCCTGTCAGGCGTTGGCTGATCTGATGACCGTTTATGAGAAGAAAGGAGACCTTAAAGGGTTAACTGTGGCCTATATAGGCGATGGCAACAATGTCGCCAATAGTTTGATGTTAGGCTGCGCAATGATGGGCATCAACTTTAAAATCGCTTCACCTGCAGGCTATAACGTGCCTGAGTCTATTTTAAATGCCGCTGATGAATATGCAGCAGGCATGGATTCCTCCGTCTTTTGCACGGACAAACCGGCTGAGGCCGCCAGCGAAGCCGATGTCATATATACCGATGTTTGGACCAGTATGGGGCAAGAAGAAGAATCCGCCAAGCGTCGTGAAATATTTGCCGGATATAAAATTACCACTGAACTTATGGACAAGGCCAAAGAAGATGCTGTCTTTATGCATCCCCTGCCTGCTCACCATGGCGAGGAAGTCACTGACGAAGTACTTTACAGCTCTGCCTCTGTGGTCTTCGACCAGGCCGAGAACCGCATGCATATGCAGAAAGCGCTGCTGGCTCAGATGCTGGGTGGACTGGATGTCTTCTTCCGCAGGCACAAGTAGTGGCTCTGGTATGAGAGAGTCCCCAATTATTATTCAGAAATCATAGTGAAAAATCATCTATCCTATTTGTGCAAAAAACCCGCCTTGCGATTATTCCAAAGATGTGAATATCTTTGCGATAACAAGCTTAGTATACTCTTCTCTTCATCACTTTCTTGGGAACCCGGTATTGGGGAGACTTTTCGCAAGGCCTATTCAACTATAAACATTCGAATAGAGTATAATTTAAAATAAGGATAATAGAAAATTGTTGAAACCAATCGTAGCAATTATAGGCAGGCAGAATGTAGGTAAGTCTACTTTGCTTAATCGCATAGCCGAAAAACAGGTGGCGATTGTTGAGGATTTTCCAGGGACAACTCGCGACCGCATTTTCGCCGATGCAGAATGGAACAATATTGAATTTACTATCGTAGATACCGGCGGATTGGAATTCAAGGATGATTCAACTCTGGCGCAAAATGTTCGCAATCAAGTTGAAGCCGCCATTGCAGAATCTGATGTTTTGATTTTTCTGACTGACGTCAAAGAAGGTTTGATGCCGGCTGACCAGACTATCGCCCAGATTTTGAGAAAATCCAATAAACCTCTGGTTCTTGCGGTTAATAAAGTGGACAACCAGAAGCTGGAGCCTGAAGCAGCCGAATTTTATAGATTAGGCCTGGGTGAACCACTTGTTATGAGTGGTTTTCACGGCCGTGGAGTTGCTGATCTGCTGGATAAAGTCACCGGGTTGCTGCCGCCTCAATCTGCCAGTCAAGAGAGCACGGTGACAGGGCTTAGCGTGGCCATTGTCGGTCATCCTCATGTCGGCAAGTCTCTGCTTTTAAACCGTTTGCTGGGCAAAGACCGCAGTATCGTGGGTGAAACACCAGGTACCACCCGGGATGCCATCGACACTTTGCTTGAAATCGATGGAAAGAGTGTCTTACTTATTGATACTGCCGGGATTCGCCGCCGCGGCAAGGTGGAGCAGGGCATTGAATGGTTTAGTGTATTGCGCGCTATGCGGGCCATCGATAGGGCTGATATTGCGCTGCTGGTGGTTGATGCCACTGAGCCTTTGACAGCGCAGGACGCTCATATTGCCGGTTATGTTGAAAAAGCTGGCAAGGGGGTTATAGTATTAGTCAATAAATGGGACCTGGTTACGGAAAAGAACCAGACCGAATTCACGGAATACATTCTGGATCGCTTAAAATTTGCAACTTATGCCCCAATACTGTATATTTCAGCTAAATCCGGGCAAAGAGTAGATAAAATAATGCCCCTGGTTTTTCAGATAGCTCAGGAAAGGTCTATACAGATCCCGGATGAAGAGGTTGATAAACTGATAAAAGAAGCCGTTAATAGTCATAATCTGCCTCATAAGGGTAAAAAAATCCTGGAGATATATTCAGCCAGGCAAAACGGTATAAATCCTCCTTCTTTTCGGTTTGTGGTTAATGAGCCGGAATTGGTTCATTTTTCTTACGAGCGCTTTCTTGAAAATAGATTAAGGGAAATTTATGGATTCAAAGGTACTCCTATTCGTCTGGCTTTTAAAATAAGGGGGAGTAAGGCGTGATCGTAGTTAAATTCCTTCTGGTTTTATTGATAGGGTATCTGCTGGGTTCCATACCCTTTGGCAGGATTGTTTCCCATTATTATACAAAAAAAGATATTACGACCTTCGGGAGCGGCAAGACCGGGGCGACCAACGTTCTTAGAACGGCCGGCAGCAAAGCCGCCGCTCTGGTGGTTTTTGGCGACGTTTCCAAAGGTGTTTTTTCAGTATTCTTCGCCTTCCTGATCTTTGGTAACGATTTGATGGTATTAGGCAGTTTCGGCGTAGGGACTCTGGTTGCCCAGGTAATGGCTGCTCTGGCTTCCGTTGCCGGGCATATCTGGTCGATATTCCTGAAATTCAAGGGCGGCAGAGGAGTAGCTACTTTCTTTGGTGGTATGATCGCTCTCTGTCCTCCGGTCGCATTGATTGGCGGTGAGGTTTTCTTCGTCAGTGTAGGTCTCACCAGATATGCCTCTTTCGGTTCCATTCTGGGTGTGATCTCCGCATATTTGGCTCTGGTTCCTCTCACTATTATCTATAAGTTCCCCCTTGAATACTCTGTTTACGCTTTAATCGGCGCTCTGGTAATTATTTACATGCACCGCGATAATATCAATCGACTGGTAGCCGGAACTGAGCGTAAAATTGGGCAAAAGTCTGAAATAGCCGTTTCAGTTGAAAAGTACGGGGTTTAGCTAATGCCCAAAATTACCGTCGTAGGTACCACGGCCTGGGGTATGTCTTTGGGTATAATTCTGGCTGGTAAAGGCAACAAGGTTGACCTGCTGGCACGTACCCAAAAAGAAGCTGTAGATCTCCAAAATACAGGCCTCAGATCTGAAGGTTTTGTCCTGAATGAGATGCCGCCTAACTTTCGCGTTACCGAAGATGCCCGCGAAGCTCTGACCGATTCTAAAGCCGTTATATTGGCCGTGCCTTCTCAGACCATGCGGGCAAACGTCAAGTCCATCAGTAAATTTCTTAGTAAGACCGTTATAATCGCCAGTGCTGCTAAAGGCCTCGAGATAGGCTCCAACAAACGCATGTCACAGGTTATTGCAGAGGAAATCGATTCTAAACTGAAGCATAATATCTGTGTTATATCCGGTCCCAACCTGGCCCGTGAAATAGTGTTAGGCTTGCCGGCCGCTACCATCGTGGCTGCCGAAGAAGATGAAGTCAGCCGGTCAATGCAGAAGTTGCTGACAACACCTAACCTGTGCGTATTTACCCATCATGATATCATCGGTGTCGAATTGGGCGGCGCCTTGAAAAATATTATCGCTCTGGGTGCCGGTATGGCCGACGGCCTGGGATATGGCGATAACGGTAAAGCCGCCTTCATTACCAGGGGTTTAACGGAAGTTAGTGCTCTGGGTGTAGCGCTTGGTGCTAATCCCCTGACTTTTTCAGGGTTGGCCGGTCTGGGTGACCTGATAGCCACCTGCTCAAGCACCTTGAGTCGCAATCATTATATGGGCGTGGAGTTAACTAAAGGGCGCACCGTTGAAGAAATTGTCTCAACTATGGATGGTGTGGCTGAGGGAGTGACCACCACTAAAGTAGCCTGGGAACTTGCGCGTGGTTTCGGACTGGAAATGCCCATAACTGAAAAGATATACCGGGTTTTATACGAAGGTTTAAGTCCACGCGAGGCTGCTCAGGAACTGATGAACGCTCCAGTGGATCATGAGCTCACCGGTCGGAAATGGAAGCTCTTTTCTTTCCTTAACCGCCGAAAGCGTCCTTAGCCCCGTCCAACCAATTTTTCCACTTTTCTGGTGCGGGCATATTCTGCCCTGTCAAGCTAGCCCCCAGTTCTTTAAGCATTTGGCGTTGTTTTTCGCTCAGCGTTTCCGGCGTTACTACTATCAGCAGGATGATTTGATCCCCGCGTCCATTTTTCCTTAGATGGCTTACACCTTGCCCTTTTAGCCGGAAGACCTTGCCGGTCTGGCTGCCGGCTGGAATTTTGATTTTTGTCTTGCCCGCCAGTCCAGGTACTTCGATTTCGTCTCCCAGGGCAGCCTGTACAAAATTGATCGGTAGTTCGTATATAATATCATCTTCTTTGCGCACAAAGTAGGCATGAGATTTGACGGAAAGATTGATAAAAAGATTGCCGTTAGGTCCACCCTTGCTGCCTGCGTCGCCCTCTCCTCGCATAACTATCTGGGCGCTGCTGTCCACACCTGCCGGTATTTTTACTGAAATGGTGCGGTCGAGCCTTTCCCGTCCGCTGCCCTGGCATTTCTGGCAGGGATCAGTTATGATCGTGCCCTGGCCGCGACAGCGTGTGCAGGTGACTACGTTAGTGAAACGGCCGAAAATACTTTGCTGTACTTTGCGAATTTGTCCGCTTCCGTTGCACATCGGGCAGCGCGCTGGATTTACACCTGGTTTGGATCCAAGACCGTGGCAGACTGCGCAGTGCTCTACCCTGGAGATATGCAGCTCTTTTTCACAGCCGAAAACTGCCTCTTCAAAAGTGATGGTTAAATTGGTTTTCTGGTCGTTGCCTTGCTGCGGGCCCTGATGAGAAGTCCCGGTAGATCCACCAAAAAAGGCATCGAAAATATCGCCAAATCCCGACATGTCCATGCCCTCAAAGCCCTGCCCGAAGGATCTTTCTGCACCGGTATGACCATAGCGGTCGTAAGTTGACCGCTTCTCACGGTCTGAAAGAGTTTCGTAGGCCTCGTTGACCTCTTTAAAGGCTTCTCCGCCTTCCTCTTCCTTGTTATGATCGGGATGATATTTAAAAGCCATTTTGCGGAAAGCTTTTTTAATTTCGTCATCGCTGGCGCTGCGGTCTATTCCCAGCACTTCGTAGTAATCGCGTTTATTGGTTGCCATATCGTTAGCTTAACTCTCTTTAAATTATTTGTTCCGGACAATATGATCAAAGCCAGAAACCCAGTTGTAATTATACCACTTTTCAGGCCAGTCGTTTAACCAAAATTGAAATTCGTAATACTACTTTAAGATAGGAAAAGTTAGAAAAAGGTAATATATTTAAGCCCTTACGATACTCATTCGGAATGGTTGACGCTCTCTTACTTACAGTTACGAATATTGACCTTGAAGTGGGCTTGTAGTATGATAGTTTTGAAATTTGTTATGGCCTTTTTTGTGTCTTCTTTTAACCATCCAGTGTATTATGACGCGAGGATGGGTTTTGTGTGTCAAAAGGTTATAACCAATATTGGTAAATAGAAATTTATATAAGGAGGTCTAGAAAAGACATGCCCGGAATTATTTGGGTTGTGCCGATTGCGTGTGTAATAACGGTTCTCTTCTCTATCTGGTTGATCGTTAGCACGCTAAAACGTTCTCAGGGGACAGCTGAGATGAAGAAAGTAGGCGATATGATTTATGAAGGCGCCTGGGCTTTCCTGAAGCGTCAGTATGGCACTATTGCTTGGATTTCCATCATAGTTGCCATTATTATCGCAGTTCTCGTAGGGGTTCTTCAGGGACAGAGAGGTATCGAAGGTGTTTCGGCTCTTGAATTTGCCCTGAAGACCGGTATCGCTTTCCTGGTAGGCGCAATCTGCTCAGGTGTGGCTGGTTTTATCGGCATGATTATTGCCGTTAAAACTAACGTACGTTGTGCGGCCGCCTCTCAGAAAAGCCTCAATGAGGCTGTTCAGACTGCTTTGCGCGGCGCGGCAGTCCCTGGTTTCCTGATCGTCGTCCTCAGCCTGATTGGCGTGGCGATTATCTTCTTCGCTTACGGCGGAGCTGCTCATCCTGAAACTGCTCCTCACTTGATCCTCGGTTTCGGATTCGGTGCTAGCTTCGTGGCCCTCTTTGCCCAGCTTGGTGGAGGAATTTATACCAAAGCAGCCGATATGGGTGCTGATCTGGTGGGTAAAGTTGAAGCCGGTATCCCGGAAGACGATCCCCGCAATGCGGCTGTGATCGCTGACCTGGTGGGTGATAATGTTGGTGACTGCGCAGGACGCGGTGCCGACCTCTTTGAATCCACCGCCGCTGAAAATATTGGTGCCATGGTCCTGGGTATCGCCCTTTACATGGCAACCAAGCAAGTGGCCTGGGTAATCTTCCCCTTAATCGTTCGTTCCTTCGGTCTCATTGCCTGCATCTTCGGTATCCTGGCCGTCCGCATCCGCGGTAACGAGGATCCGATGAACGCTCTGAACCGGGGCTATTTTGTTTCTGTCGCCATTAGCGCAGTTGCCATGGTCCTGACTGTTTGGGCCATGCTCGGCAGCGCTCCCGGTGGGTGGGGTTGGTTGGCCGCCTCCGGGTTAGTCGGTATCGTCGCCAGTGTAGTCATCGTCTTCGTAACCCAGTACTATACTGACGGCAAATACGGACCTGTTAAATCTATCGTTCAAGCTTCCCGGACCGGTCCTGCCACCAACATTGTCACCGGTGTGGCTGTCGGTTTTGAGAGTACTCTGCTGACCGCTGTCATCATTGGTGCCTCTTTATTAAGCGCTTACTGGCTGGGTACCCAAGCCCTGTCTGGTGTCACTAGCCTCTCTCCCATGGCTGCCGGCGCTTTCGGTACGGCCATTGCTACCATGGGCATGTTGATGACCTGCGCCTTTGTTCTGACTGAAGATACCTTCGGTCCGATCACTGATAATGCTAACGGCGTTAACGAATTCGCTCATGCCGGACCTGAAGTCAGAAGGATCACCGACCGCCTGGATGCGGTAGGCAACACCACTAAAGCCCTGACCAAGGGTTATGCCATGGTTTCTGCCGGTCTGGCCGCTTTCTTGCTCTTCCAGGCTTATCTGGACAGAGTATCCGTACTGAGCGGAAAACCAGTGGCTTCCTTAAGTGTTGACCTGGTAAAACCGGAAATCTTTGTCGGCGCTTTACTGGCCGCTATGCTGGTCTATTTCTTCTGCTCTCTGGCCATCCGGTCAGTCTCTAAGACCGCAACCAAGATCATCGAAGAAGTAAGACGCCAGTTCCGTGAGAATCCCGGCATCATGAAAGGCACTGTCAAACCTGACTATGCCCGCGCTGTGGATATCACTGCCAAATCTGCCCTGAGGGGCATGATTGCCCCCGGTCTGGTGCCCGTTCTGGCCCCCGTCATCATAGGCGTTGTCTTCCGCCTGATCCCGGCTTATTCAGGTAACGCCGCTATGGTCGTAGCTGCCGTTCTGATGGTGGGTACCATCGGTGGTATTATGATGGCCTCTTTCATGAACAACGGCGGAGGCGCCTGGGATAATGCCAAGAAGTACATCGAGGATAATCAGCTCAAAGATGAGAGCGGCAAAGTGCTGGGCAAAGGTTCTGAAGCCCACAAAGCCGCTGTGGTTGGCGATACCGTTGGCGATCCCTTTAAAGATACCGCCGGTCCGTCCGTCCATGTGCTGGTCAAGCTCTTGGCCACCATCACCCTGGTGTTGGCTCCTTTATTCGTCTAGTTCCTGAATTCAAGTCAATTAAAAGGCCTCTGCTCATGTGAGCAGGGGCCTTTTGATTTTAGATTGAAATGGTTGATTATAGGTTGGATTCCATGTTAAGCTTTTCAGATCGAAGAATCTGCTCAAGGAGCCCAATATTAACCAAGTTATTTCAGAAATTAGAAACGAATTATCTAAAGCTGCCGATGAAAAAACACGGGGCAGCTATACCCGTTTTTTTAAAGAGACTGTCTTGTTTTATGGGGTTGAGAGTTCAAAAGTATCTAAAATCGCGAAGAAGCACTTTCCTGAGGTCAAATCACTCGGAAAGACGGAGGTTTTCGCCCTTTGTGAAGAACTTTTTAAATCTGACTATTGCGAAGAAGCCTTTATTGCCTGTGACTGGAGTTACCGCATTCATTCCCAATATGAAGAGGGCGATTTTGCAGTTTTTGAAAGATGGATCAATAACTTTATCAATAACTGGGCCAAGTGCGATACTTTATGCAATCATACTGTAGGCTCTTTTATTATACAATTTCCCCCTTACGTTGAGAAACTTAAAAAATGGACTAAATCTGAAAACCGTTGGGTTAAACGTGCTGCCGCCGTTACCCTCATCATTCCAGCTAAAAAAGGTAGATTTCTGAGCGATATTTTTGAAATAGCTGATAGCTTGCTGTTAGATAAAGACGACATGGTGCAAAAGGGTTATGGCTGGCTGTTAAAGGATGCCGCCATACAACACCCGAAAGAGGTCTTTGACTACGTGATGAAGAATAAACAAAGCATGCCTAGAACTGCCTTAAGATACGCCATCGAACGTTTGCCAGCCGACCTCAGAAAGAAGGCCATGGAGAAGTAATTGGTGCTCTATCGTGCTATTAGACGATCTACGGATACAGCGCGGGGGCGTCCAGTCCCATCGTCTCAGGTAATCCCAGCATAACGTTCATGTTCTGTACGCCCTGACCGGCAGCCCCTTTGCCAAGGTTATCTATAACAGATAAAATAATCAGCTTATCGGTGCGCGAATCCACAGTGGTATATATGTGGCAGTAGTTGCTGCCCTGGACCTGTTTGGTGTGAGGTGGATCATCCACCACCCTCACAAATGGCTCATTGGCATAGAAATCCTGGTATACCTTTTTTATGTACTCTCCAGGATTATTTCCGGGTATTTTGTCCATTTTCAAAGTGGCATAACAGGCGCTCAAAATACCGCGGTTCATGGGAATAAGGTGGGGCATAAAAGTAATTTTTGGTATTGTACCCTTACAGGCTATCCCCACTTCCTGTACCATTTCAGGCATCAACCTGTGCCCTTCAACAGCATAGGCGCAGACGTCCTCATCCACCTCGCAGAAATGACTGTTAAGTTTGAGTGCTCTACCCGCTCCGGAAACTCCGGATTTACTGTCCACGATGATATCCGGTTCGGTGAGTCCGGCAGTAGCGGCGGGAACCAGCGCCAATATGGCTCCGGTAGAATAACAACCTGGATTGGCCACCAGTTGCGTTTTAGAGATGGCTTTGCGGTGCAGTTCAGGAATGCCGTAAATAGCTTTTTCAAGAAGATCGGGAGCTGCGTGGGCATGTCCATACCAGAGTTGCCACTCCGCGGCGTTCTTTAACCGAAAATCGCCGCTCATATCCACTACTTTCAGGCCGCGCTCAATTAAGGGGATTATCTCGGCGGCGCTTTCACCGTGAGGCATTGCAGAAAAGGCCAATTCTACATCGCCTAATTTGGGCTCGATAGTCATATTTAAACCGGCCAAATGCGGAAAAAACTTGCCAAGCTTTTGGCCTGCAGCACTGCGGCCGGTCACGGACACCAGCTCTATTCCAGGATGACGGCATAACAAACGGGCTAGCTCAATTCCAACATAACCCGTGACATTGATGATACCTACTCTGGTCTTACTCATGATAAACTCCTAGATTAGAATACCTATATTTTACCACAGAAGAGTAATGGAGCTCACGCCTTTGTCTTTAGTTTAAACAATTAAAAAGCATCTTCCTGGGATGTGATATTATCAAGTTGGGAATGGGTATATGAGCCCAGGCTGCGGAAGTCAAGGTCAAGGTAGTTCTTTATCCAGTAAAGGGCTATTTTATATGATTTACGATAATTCTCTTCAGCCTTTTCAGGAGTTTCGCTCATAGCATAAGATATATTTTCCGGGTTCTTTAAGCGTAAAAGAATATCATCAAGCTCTTCTTTCAACAACCGTTTTATAAGTTTGGAATCATGTACCTGTCCGGTGACCGAGTCTTCCGCGGCGTGTCGCAAACGCTGGGCAATCTGGGCTACTGAAATTCTGGCTGTGGCCAGGTCTTCCATCAAAGCCGGATGTACACCCGGTCTACCTGCCAGGCTATCGATTCCTTTAGCTCCCCGTCCATTCAACCATCCTTCGATGTATTCAAGCAGCATCCTGGCGTTGCGGCGAGTCCCTTCTAAAGTTATTTTTCCTTCCGGCACTTTTAACTGAATAGGGAAATTTTCCGGGATCTTCATTTCTGGCGACGGTTGCCAGCCGGACGAATATAACTCTTTGAAAGGTGCTGCTGCTGTCTTCATGTGGAAGACATGGGCGACCCAGCCGCGAATGAAACCTTGTTTAGCCTCCCATATCTTATCCGTTCGAATGCTTTCTCCGGCAATGCGGTTAACCTCAGCGTTTTTACTCGGAAGGGCTGTAGCCATTCCTCCTATAGGTACGGCTCCATGTTTCAAACAAACTGCTACCAATCGCTTGAAGATATTGGCTAAAAATTCGGTGGATTTGATATCTATACCGAATCTATCAGGCCAAACAGAATCTGGGTCAGTCATCACAAATTCCAGGATGCTGGCTTTAAAATCCCAGCGCGCAGCATTCAACCCGGCAGCATAGGGGCCCAAAGCATAGAGCATTTCTTCCATCTGGTACGCGGCGGGAAGAGATTCAATTAATATAATGGCGCGGATCGTGGCCAGTTTTAAAAAAGGCAATTTATCCAAGCTAAAATCAAAAAAATCCCTCCAAAAGAGGGTTTCTTCTGCAGACTCGAGTTTAGGTAAATAGAAATAGATTCCCTGTCCCCGTTCTGCCTGGGCTCTGCCTGCGAAAAACAAGGTAAACGCAGTAGATAAAATACAGGCAGGTATGGGTTTTGCATCAATCGTAACTTCTGGCTCATCAACGCTTAACCCCCTTTCTCGATGCATGAAAAACGGTAATTCGCCATATGTGATCTTATAAAGTTTTGCCTTATCAGGGGAAAAGTAGGTTAGAGTACGATTAACTGCTCCTAAACGGTTCTGAGCTGCTTTTATCGTATCTGCCAGCTGATATCCTGCTGAATCCTCATCATCATCCAGGTAGCCTTCAGCCTGGGTGCCGTCTGAACCCGGATTTAGTGCATTGATAAACATCGGAGTTACTGAAGCTGGCCCGGAAATCTCAATTCCCGGCTTCCGCAATTCATCTGGCACAGTTAGAACCTGCCAGGATTCCGTATTAATTTTGGATTTCGGGATTTGGGGTAATACCCTTTGCTCTAAAGCAATTTTTAGTACTGCGGCTCGTTTCGATCGCAGTTCATATATACGTTGGGTAAATTTATCGTGTAATGCCGTCAAGTATTCAGTAAATTCTGGGCTGAATAGGTCAGCAGTTCCCTCGACAGAAGAATATTTCAATCTTGAAGATGCCATATTTGTTTCTTAACTTTTAGCCAAACTCTATTTAGCGTGTATTTGCGAATTGACGTAACGAAAAAATACTATTAGAGTAATAGTGTTGGTCAGGCGGTAGTGACTTTGAATTTCCGCTTATCGCGTTTACAGAGTACCTGAACAACATGGTTACCAGAGATCAATCCGGAAGGCAATCCACCGCCAGGCATTACCCACTGGCCAGCCATGTAGAAATTATCCAGGCCGGGTAACGTCTTTTTCATCTGCAACATCATATTGTCTGGTGTCATTAAAAATCCTTCACAGGAACCCTGCCAGTTGCCGGTATAGCGGTAGAAAGTAACAGGGGTGGCCACATCCCACATTTCCAGTTGTTTCGAAAAGCCAGGAAAGCGCTTGTTTAACGCTGAGACCACCGCTGCTGCGATTCTTTCTTTCTCAGCTTTGTAACGGGCAGTATCTTGACTCAACTCCTGCCAGTACGCGAAATCTGATTCAAACATGACTTCTAAGGTGGTTTTACCCTCCGGGGCAAAGGACGGGTCGAAATTATAGATACGCACGTTGAGGTGTTTGTGTTCTTTATTGTCAATAGTAATTGCTTTTTCCAGCGGGATAATAAGGCCGGAAACCATTTGCGGCAGATCGGTGAAAGTGCGTTTTACACCCAGGCCTATAAAGACCAGCGGCTTGAAAAGGGGCATTTCATAGTATTTTTCGACCGTCTGATCCATGAATTTGCCTTCCAGCATGTCCCAGATGGTGGCGTGCCCGTCTGCCGCGGAAATAATATAATCCGCCTTGTATTCACTGCCGTTAGTCAGTTTTATGCCAACCGCCCGGCCGTTTTCTACCAGGATTTTCTCCACTCCAGACTTATAATTAACCTTGCCGCCCAGTTCGCAATAACGTTTTTCCATATTAAGGGCCAGTTCCAGTGAACCTCCGATAACATAACCGGCATTTTTGGTGTGGAGCCATCCGAGTGTCATGAGAATAAATACTGATGAAAATTCCGGGGGCCAGAAAAGCAGCCAGGATTCTCTCAGCAAAGGATTTTGAAATCGTCCCGCGAATTCCTTTATGCTCAGCTTTCCCCATTTCTTGAACTCGCGCATATAAGGGGCCATCCTGGTCATCATCTTCAGGCCGTCCAGGGGACTATAAAGCTCAGGGGCTTTATCTGCCGGCAAATCCAGCTCGGAAAAGAAGCGGACTGCTGCGCTGAACTCGTCTATAAAAGCAGAATCTTCAGGTGCGATCTCTTTGAAGTGGGCCGCCAGACGATCTATGTCGGAATAAATCGTCACCGATTTGCCGTCAGCAGTTTCGTATCGGTTAAAGCATTCCATATCTATGACGTTTTTATCTTTAAGGGCTCCCACCTCTTGCCACATGTGGTAGTAACTGGATTTAGGGGATGAGCCAACCAACCAGTGCAGACAGCCGTCAATGTAATAACCTTTACGTTCCCAGGTGGTACACAGACCTCCCGGCTTGATGCCCATTTCAAAGATCTGGGTTTTATAGCCATTCATCTGGGCATAAATGCCGGTGGAAAGTCCGGCCACACCTGCACCTATAATGATGGCGGATTTTTCTGTCATGACCGAACCTCCTGAAAAATGCAGGTGGACCTGCACATAACTTACTTCCTGTACTTTACGAGAATTTGTGTTCAGATTCAAGTAGCTAAGGGCTAATATTAATAACTAAAGCGGGCTATTAAGGGTGGGTCTAGAAATGTCCATTTGCCGCGAACGTTACTATTTAGGGCCGAAATCTCTATGTGCAGCATGGCAATGCCGCAATCCAGCCTTTTCGAAACCTTGAAGTCCAGTTTGCCAGGATCGTTAGCAAGGGTTATGGAATTGTCCTGAATAGTGAACATCCAGGGTTGGCGGTTAGTCGCCGATGGGGCTATTCTAGCAGCTTCCAGAGCAGGTTTTATCCAGGGTTGCCAGTCTTTTTCGGGAAGCCCGCTTACTAATTCAGATATTGGTTTGCGTTTGCGGTTACTGGCAAATCCTTTTAGGGCTTTCTCCCCCAGAGTTTTTTCGAAAGGAGAATAACCAAGCGGAGAGACAGCCAGAACACTTTCAAAGGAGGCCAGATGCAATTGCTGCGCTGCTGCCGCAGGATTGAAGAAACCGGCTACCCAGCAGGTCCCCACTCCCAGGGCAGTAGCTTCCAGAATTACGCCTTCTCCTGTGTATCCTACTGCTTCCTGTACGTGAGGTTGTCTTATGTCTCCGATGAAGGCCAGAGTAGCGGTTGGATTGCGGATGAAACCATAAGAGCCGAAGATAAAATTAAAGATTTTGTCCGGCCTCTCGGTAATAAGTTCTACACGGGCTTCAGGAAAGGGACGAAATTCCTCACAGGTCAGTTTTAGGTTTGACAGGATTTCGGCAGAAAGCGGCTGAAATGAGTTAAATTGGCGTCTGGACTCCCGAGTGCCTATGGCTGGGTACCAGCTGGCAAAGGGTATTTTCATTTTCAGTACTCCATATCTGGAAGCTTTCCCCAAAATATCTAGATCTGATTTTCAATGCTGATCTCTCTAAGGGTATTAAGGCCTGTAAAAAACTCACGCATCATGACGCTTATTATGTACATGCCGCGGCGATTGACCCGGATTTCATCAGCGGTCTCGCTGATTGCGCCGACCAGCTTCAAAAGCCTGAGTTCAGTACCCAGTTTCTGGTAAATATCAGCGCCGAACTGTTGTTTGAACTGTACCTTATTGATTTTGGTTCCAAAGAGTTTGGTTAGCAGGTAGTATTGGTAATATTCTTTTTCCGATAGATTGCGCCGGCGGGCTATCGGGAGTCGGTCTTTCTTCAGATTCTCCGCGTACTTTTCCAGAGAAAACGAGTTTACATAAAATATACCGTTTATTAAGCTGACTGATCCGGCACCGATACCGACATAGTCGGCGTAATTTACAATATATTCATCTATCATTCTTTCGCCTTTAGAGAAGCACCAGACAGTGGAAGCCTGATAACCCTGATCGTAGATTTCCCGCAAGATTGAATTATAATACCGTTTTTCGCGAGAGTTATCTACCTTAGCAAACCGGCGTTCCAGCGCGCTCTTTTTATGGGGCGAGGGCATGAGGGGATAAAAGGTCACCTGATTTATATCCATTTCTTTAAAGAGTTTGATATCGGAGCAGAACTTCTCCAGGGTTTGGAAAGGAAAGTTAAAGATTAAGTCTATATTGACAGTTTCGAATTGACCTAGTGCCAATCCGATTTTTTGTTTGGCTTCTACAGCCGTACATAACGTCCTGCCCATGGATTTTAACATGCCTTCATCGAAGCTCTGCACTCCCAATGAGAGGCGGTTGATACCGGCCATTTTTAGTGTGGCTACCATCTCAGGTGTAATTTCTTGCGGAGTGGTTTCGAGTGAGATATTCCTGACCTCAAATTTTTCTTTTAAATAGGAAATGAAGGATAACAGTTCTTCCATCAAAATAGTTGGGGTGCCGCCGCCAAAATAAAAATCCGAAAATGAGAAACCCTTTTGAATGTAGATATCCAGTTCATGTCTCAGGTGAATGAAGTACTCTCGAGCCTTTTCGGCATTGAAAAGATATCTATTAAAACAGCAAAATGGGCATAGCTTGCGGCAAAAGGGAATGTGAATGTATAACGAAAGCTGCTGCCCCGGACGTAAAATGCTACTGCTAATTAAGGAGTCATCCACTTCGTCAGACAGCTTGAGGAATTTACGTCCTTCCCTCCGTGTAATATACCCCGCAATCTCAGGAATCAAATAATTCTCCCTCCCATGCAAGGAGTAGTCTAATTGAACTTGTTCATGGCTGTGGTCAGGTCTTCGGTCAAGAGGCAGACGACCGCTTCACCTACTTTGCGGGTAATCTCGTCCACCAGTATACGGTCTTCGCCCTCAAAGTCTCCCAGTACATAATCCACAATGGTTTCTTCTGCAATATTTCCGGTCTGAGGGCGGCTGATTCCGATGCGGATGCGTGTGAAATCCTGGGTGCCTAACGAACCAATGATGGACTTGATACCGTTATGGCCCCCCGCGCTGCTTCCCTGTTTGATGCGGATTTTTCCCAGGGACAAGTCCAGATCGTCATGAATCACGATCAAATCAGCAGGTGTAAGTTTGTATTTTCCCAGCAGATTTATCACGGAAATTCCGCTGGCATTCATATAGGTCTGGGGTTTGGCTAAAACTACCTGTGTTGAGGAGATACTTCCTGTGCCAACTCGTGCCTTGCCCTGCTTTTTGTCAAGGTTGATGTGGTGCTGCCTGGCTACATGGTTGATACACAGAAAGCCAATATTATGGCGGTTAGCAGAATATTCTTTTCCGGGATTGCCAAGCCCAACGATCAATTTCATTGAAGTTTATTCAGTCCCATCATTTTCAATAATTCGCCCTCGTTCAACTGTTTTATTCCTAACGCCTGGGCGCGGGCGACCTTGGATCCCGGATCTTCACCTACAACAAGGTAGTTGGTTTTTTTAGTGACGTCACTCTTGGCGGATCCTCCTAAAGCTTTGATCTTTTCCTCGGTCTCCTCCCTGCTAAAGAACTGCAATTTGCCAGTGATGACGAACTCCATTCCGCCTAGAGGCAGACCCTCTGATTTGAAAGGCACTGCTTGAGTGAATTGTACCCCGGCGATCTTCAATCTTCCGATAAGCTGCCGGTTCTGTTCCAGTTTAAAGAAAGCAACTATGCTTTCAGCAATTTTGGGGCCTATAGTGGAAACCCCGGTCAAAGTATCGTAAGATGCCTCGGATAGCTCATCGATACTGTTAAATCGTTTAACCAGGCGTTCGGCCATTTCTTCCCCGATATGCCGTATGCCAATTGCAAAGATGATCCTGGCCAACGGTCGGCTCTTGCTCTTCTCAATCTGGTCGATCAACTTGGCAGCGCTCTTTTCACCCATCCTTTCCATGTTGGCGACCTCTTCAGTTTTTAAGGCATAAAGATCGGCCACGTCTTTCACCAATCCTGCCTTCAACAGAGCAGCGGCCAGTGATTCCCCTAAGCCGCGGATATCCATAGCGGCACGAGAAGCGAAATGCTGCAGGTGCTCTTGAAGCTGGGCCGGACAGGCGGCATTGGTACAGTAGTACATCACTTCACCTTCGCCGTGAAAGACCTCTGAACCACAGGAAGGACAGGCCGGGCGTCCTTTCTCCTTATCAAAAAGTTTTTCCAGAAGGCTGAATTCTTTCTCGGACTCTGTGCGTTTGGAAAGCACAGGACTAACCACCTCAGGAATAACGTCGCCGGCACGGCGTATAACCACTGTGTCTCCTTCTCGGATGTCTTTACGGCGGATATCGTCTTGATTGTGCATGGCAGCGCTGCTGATGGTCACTCCTCCAATGCTGACAGGTATAAGCACTGCCACTGGATTAAGAGTTCCGGTTCTTCCAACACTGATCTTGATCTCTGTTAATAACGTCGTGCCTTCTATTGGCGGGAACTTATAGGCGATGGCCCAACGCGGTTCACGGCCGATGCTGCCCAGTTGCGTTTGCAGATATAGCGAGTTTATCTTGGCGACAATGCCGTCTGCCTCAAAGGGCAGGCTCTCACGGTGCTCTACCCAGTGCCGGTAGAAAGCTTCAACTTCATCGATGTTTTCTACCAGTCTGTTATTCGGGTTAACCCGGAAACCCAACGATTGAAAAAGATGTAAAATTTCCCAATGGCTTTCCGGGAAGGCTATTCCTTCAGCATATCCAAGGGTGTAAGCATACATGTCCAGCGGTCTTTTGGCTGTTATGCGGGAGTCCAGTTGCCTTACCGAGCCGGCAGCCGCGTTGCGCGGATTGGCGAATAAAGGCAGTCCTTCCGCCGCCCTCTCCTCGTTAACTTTCTCAAACCCTGATTTGGGTAAATATATTTCCCCCCTGACTTCGAAGCGGGACGGAGACTTGATGTTCAGTGTCAGCGGTATGCTGCGTATAGTCCGTACATTCTGAGTAATATTTTCACCGCGCTCACCGTCCCCACGGGTAGCTGCAATTGCCAATTTGCCATCGATATAGGTTAAGGCTACCGCCAGTCCGTCTATTTTATGTTCGCAAACCCACTGGCATTTTTGGCCATTGAGTAATTTGTCCACCCGGTTAAACCAGGTCTGTAATTCCTCATTGTTGCCTACGTCGGCCAGCGAAAGCATAGGTACTGGATGATCGACAATGCCGAGAGCGGTGGCGGGAGAGGTGCCTACTCTCTGGGTAGGAGAGTCTGATGTGAGAAATTGCGGATATTGTTCTTCCATTTCGCGCAAAGTTCTTACCAGTTTGTCGTACTGCGCATCGCTGATCTCCGGCGCATCTTTTCCGTAATAAAGAGCATTATGACGATTGATTTCAGCCTTCAAGTTTTCGATGCTGGTTTTGATGTTTTCGAGACTATTCTGCATCTGGTCTCCGTCGCCAAGTTTTCATTGGTTAAAGTATATCACAAAACACACTCTGATTCGGAATGTTTTTGCCCAATGGCTCGTGCTATACTGGATCAGGATATGAAGAAAAGACACATAATAGTTATTGGGGCAGGAGCCAGCGGGATGATGGCAGCCGGAAGGGCGGCTGAAAAGGGCGCGGCCGTGCTGCTGCTTGAAAAAATGCCTACTTCCGGTCGCAAAATATTAATCTCCGGTAAAACAAGGTGTAACCTGACCAATACCCGTGATTTGGATGATTTTATCTCAGCCTTTGGACTAAAAGGTCGTTTCCTATATGGAGTTTTTAACCGCTTCTTTAGAGACGAACTGTTGGAGTTTATGCGCTTTTATGGGGTTGAGACTAAGGCTGAGCGAGGTGGGCGCATTTTCCCGTCTTCAGACAGGGCTGCCGACGTGGTTGGAGCTATGCTCAAGTACCTGAGTAAATTTGGAGTGGAAGTTCGTACTAGCGTTAAGGTCTCTCGCATTGAAACTGGCGATGGCAAAGTGATTGGGGTTAAAACTGATAAAGGCGTATTTCTGGCTGATGCAGTTATTTTAGCCGCCGGCGGTTCTTCTTTTCCGGCTACTGGCTCTAATGGTGACGGCTACCGCATGGCGAAAGAGTCAGGCCATACTATTGTCAAATTAAGACCAGGGCTTGTGCCGCTGACTGTTGAAGAGGTTGAACTGGCCAAAAGTATGCAGGGGGTCAGTTTGAAAAATGTTCGCCTGACGGCCTACCGCTGCCGTTCAGAAGAGATTGATTCTCCTCGCTTCGGTAAAGCTGTTATAGATTCGATGCTGGGTGAGATGATGCTCACGCATTTCGGTCTCGGTGGACCGTTACCTCTTTTAATGAGTTTGAATATTGTAGATAATCTGGAAAAAGGTCCGGTCAGCGTGGTAATCGATCTTAAGCCTGCTTTAAAATTAGACCAGTTAGAATTAAGGCTGCAAAGAGATTTCGATATGTATAGCAAGCGTACTTTTCAGAACCTGTTAAAAGAACTGTTGCCCCAAAAAATGATCGAGCCGATTGCCAGATTGAGCGGCATACCCTTTGATAAGCCCGGTCATCAGATTAACGCTGTAGAGCGAAAAGGACTGGCGGGGCTATTGAAGTCCTTGCGCTTCAATATCAAAGGTTCGCTGCCTCTAGGCGCCGCTATGGTTACGGCGGGCGGTGTCTCATTAACTGAAATTGATCCTCAAACTATGGCCTCGAAAATAGTGAATGGATTGTATTTTTGCGGTGAGGTCATGGATATCGATGCGGACACCGGCGGCTTTAATTTGCAGGCCGCTTTTTCCACAGGTTTTGTAGCCGGGGAGAGCGCTGCTGCCGGTTCAAGGTCCTAGAACGCAAATCCCGAACTCTTTCAGGATGTCTGCCAGAGCATTAAGCGGCAGACCGACCACATTATAGTAGTCTCCTTTGATTTCCTCGACGATCAGAGCCCCCATGCCCTGGATCGCATATGCCCCAGCCTTATCTAGCGGTTCGCCGCTTTGAACGTAATATTGGATTTCCAGATCGCTAAGCTTTTTTAAACGCACTTTTGTTTCAATTGTGCGGGTAAACATTCTGCCGGAGGCGGTATCTATTACGGTCAATCCGGTGATAACGCGATGAGTTTTCCCGCTCAGACTTTGCAGCATTTTGGAGGCTTCCTCAGCGGTATTTGGTTTGCCTATGACGCGGTCCTTGAGTACCCCAATGGTATCGGCCGCGATGATAATGGCATCCTTGTACTTTACCGCTACAGTACTGGCCTTACCGATAGAAATGAATTTTACCAGCCCTTCTGGTGGAAGGTCCTGTCCGAGATTTTCGGAAAAATCACTGGGTTCGACCTGAAATTTGAGGCCGATTTTTTCCAGCAGTTCTTTTCGCCGGGGAGAGGTTGACGCCAGGATAATGGTGCGTTTTTGTTCCAATAAATTACCTCAATAATCCTATTTAGCCATAATAATAACTTAATCCGAAAATTTATTCGATTATCAGACTGTTGATTGGCCGATCTGGTCAAGCAGAGAATCCAACCAGGCCGCGGATTTAACCTCTTTTTCCAGGATATAGCGGATATACGCAGACAGGACATTTTTCAAATTATTAGCCAGATCGCTAGTGATTTTAAGCCGGCTGACAGTCTCGAAGCTATTTTTCTGCATAAATCGCAGCACTTTTAAGGTATCCACAGAAATGGAGATACTGCCGGTTTGTTCAAAACGGCAGCCAGGACAGAGGGTGCCTCCAGCGGCGGAACAGAAAACATTTTCCTCTGGTTTTAATTCTGTCCGGCAGGCCACACATTCACGCAATTGAGGCCGGTAGCCTGACAGGTCCAATAACCGCAGCTCAAAATAGCGCAGGGTCAGGTTGCTATTCTCAGCCCGGGAAAGTCGTCTCAAGGTTTCCACCAGTAATTCGAATATCGGTTGGTTGGCGCTGCGTTCGGCATTAAATTGATTTACCAGCTCGGCAGCGTACAACCCGTAGGAAGTGAGCCACAAATCGTTCTTAAGCGGCAAAAATGCCTCTATAGTTTGGCTCCCCGTCACGGTATCCAGGTTGCGTCCCCGAACCAGCCTGACAAGACTATATGTAAGTAGTTCCAGGTGTCCGGCCAGTTTGCTTTTGGGACGCCTGACTCCCTTGGCGAAGACCTCAATTTTTCCGTGGTCGCGAGTGTATAAAGTGAATATCCGGTCTGCTTCGCCCAGTTTGGTCTTCCTGATGATCACTGCCTCGGTCTGGTATTCTCTCGGATCAGGCATATCGTTCTACCCTTTACCTTTCAATCTGGACTGTACAGCTTCTCCGGTCAATTCCCGCAGGGCATCCGCGGCGATCCAGCGGGCTGCTGGAGAATCCAGCTTCTGAATTTCCCTGGATAGGGCTATAGTCTGCTCGTTGAGGGCCATATTCCGTTTGCCGATCTGGCGAAGGGCCCAGTTAACCGCTTTTTTAACGAAATTGCGCTTATCAGTCGCCCCGGTTTTAATGGATTCGAAAAATTGCATGAATTTTGAATCATCGGCCTTTTTGTCGTGAACGGCCAGATATGCCATCAGCGAGAAGCCTGCTCTCTTCACAAATTCCTCAGGGCGGTTGCTCCATTCCAGTGCTTTCTTATACGCGCTGGGAATGCGGGCATAGAGGTTGCTGCAGCACTGGTCGCAGACGTCCCATGAATCGAACTCAGCTGTCCACTTTTCCATCTGGTCATCGGTGACTTCTGCCGGTTTGTCTATAAGCGTAGCCAGGATGCGGGCTTCATGGATACCGGAGTTCCAGAGCTGTAAGGCTAATTCATGGTGGCGGCCTATCTGCCTGGCTGTATTTCTTAAAACGGGCATAGAGACTCCCAGGGTGTTGGCGGGATTGATGCCGAACCGGGCCATACCATCCACATTGACAGGATTGGATAGTGATTTCAGTTGGTCGATGATTTCGTTAACGGAAGGTGTGCTTTTCATAATACTAATAGTTTAGGCTGAAATTGAGTCTTATTCAAGCGTATTATAGCTGAAATATAACTTGCACCATCTCAGAGCATCAAGTAAACTGTAAAGGTTAAAAGTCTCAATAATCAGGGTGGTATCAATATGGCAGAAATTCGCTCCTTCAGGGGAATCCGGTATAACCAGAATAAGGTTAAAGACCTGGCCAAAGTCCTGTGCCCTCCTTACGATATCATTAGTCCAGCTCTGCAGGATGAGCTTTACCACAATAGTGAATTTAACTTTGTGCGGGTCGAATATAACCGTGAACTGCCACAGGATAATCCGCGGGACAACCGTTATACCCGTGCGCTGGCCAATCTGACCGGTTGGCAGGCAAATGGTGTACTGGAAACTGAACATGCCCCGGCCTTGTACCTGCATTTACACCACTTCACCTGCCAGGGTAAAAGCTATAAACGTCAGAATATACTGGCTGCCCTAAAACTGGAAGAATGGGAAACCCGGATCGTGCGGCCTCATGAAAATATAATTCCCAAGGCCAAAAGTGATCGCTTAAGCATGCTTT
>Ga0114951_10001434_pt1 | contig 29420 bp, 28 predicted proteins | sample AM7aDNAmetaG_FD_88677 | JGI IMG/M metagenome (GOLD analysis project Ga0114951, IMG submission 88677) | Freshwater microbial communities from Finland to study Microbial Dark Matter (Phase II) - AM7a DNA metaG | ecosystem: Environmental > Aquatic > Freshwater > Lake | place: Finland: Lake Alinen... | reverse complement strand
CGCTGCAAAGCCCCGGGCCATAAGCGCGTACACATCCTCTTTTGAGGATTTCGCGTCATAAGCCCGTATCACATCCTCGCCGTTTATCTGGCCTGCTGCATCCCTGTCGGCAATGATGACAATGCCGGCATTTTCCGTCAGCGCTTCACCCTCCTGGCCATGCTGTATAGCGCCCACGGCTTCACAAGCTGCGCTGCACTGAAGGCACTGGGAGCAAATGCCGCACTGCAGGCAGCGCTGCGCCTCGGCCAGCACCTGCTCACGGTTAAGCCCCAGAGCCGTTTCCAGAAATGTAGAGCGACGGACTGCAGGCGAAAGCTCGGCCATAAAAGGCCGCATGGTTTTCTGCGAAGTGACGGGAAGCGGCTCGAAGTCGCGATCAGCAGGGCGAACGGGCTTGTCTCCTGTCGCGATATCGCGGTGCATATGGCTCAGCAGCCCACGGGCTGCGCTGCGGCCTGAGGCCATTGCTGCCACAACAGAAGTGGGGCCGGTAACGCCGTCGCCTGCGCCGTACACACCCTGCAAATTGGTCCGCTGCTGAGGATCGGTTTTGATAAAACCATTTTTTGTAACATGGAGCCTGCCGTGGGCGTCTTCTTTTTTCAGGGGGCCCGACAGTCCGATTGCCACGAAGGACATATCAAAAGGAAGTTCACATCCCGATTTTTTCGGGTCTATCACAGGCCAGCAGATGCCGCCGGCATCAGGTTCGCCGGGCTTTGTGGCAGCACATTTCAGGCTGTGCAGTTTGCCTCCTGCACCCTCAAAAGCTGTAACCTGGCATGAAGCCTTTATGGCAACGCCTTCCTCGATTGCCGCCTTCACCTCGTCTGCGTCTGCAGGGATGGCGTCTTCGGAAAACCAGGAGATCAGGGTCACCTCAGCGCCAAGGCGGCACAGGGCACGTGCAAGATCAAAGGCACTGTTGCCGTCGCCGATGACGGCCGCCCTGCCCTGCAGCTCTTTTACCTCACCGCGGTACATACGGTTTAAAAACGACAGGCATCCTTCAACGCCCGGCAGGTCTTCGCCTGCTATGCCCAGCTTGCGGTCAAGCCAGGTGCCGGTTGCAACGACGACGCCGCTGTGCTTCTTCGCAAGCGTTTCAAGCTCAAGGGAAACATCAACCGGATGATTGCAGATAAAATTAACGCCAAGGCTTTTGATATAGTCGATGTCGCGGTCAAGAATGTCCTCGGGCAGGCGGTAGCGCCCCACGCCGTAGCGCAGAAGCCCGCCGGCCAGGTGCTCTTTTTCATACACCGTAACCGCGCAGCCTGCGCGGGCAAGCTCGGCGGCAGCGGCCAGGCCTGCGGGGCCCGAGCCGATAACAGCCATACCTGCGCCATCAGGGGCTGCCTGTTTTTTAACGGCGGAAGCGGTGGCGGCAGTATCGGCGATAAACCGCTTGATATCCTTGATGGCAATAGCCTCGTCAAGCTCTGCACGGCGGCAGGCTGTTTCACAAGGGTGCGTGCAGATGCGTCCGCAAATGCCGGGCAGCACATTTTCCTGCCGGATAAGATCAAGCGCTTCAGCATATTTTTCGTCGAGGCACAAAGCAATATAGCCCTGAGCATTAACACCCAGAGGGCACTCTTTCTGGCAGGGCGGATCGTTGCGCTTTTCAATGACGACCCGACCGGGAAGGCTCTGTCGGCCATTGTAGATTATGGCTTTACGGCCGGTGTCGAGCTTTACCGGGCAGCTGTCATAGCAGCGGCCGCAGAGGGTGCATTTTTCTATATCCACAAATGTCTGGGGCCGGGTGATTTTTATGGAAAACCCCTGGGCGCTGTGCTTGACCGAATCGACCTGCGCCGGCATAAGCAGCCGAATGTCCGGATTGCGCAGAATCCGTATGAGGCCCGGGCGGTGGGCATAGTTGAGCCGCAACCCGGATTTCAGCATCCATTCATCGCGGGAAAATTTTTCGTCCAGGTCAAGGGCCGTATCAATGAGGGTGACCGGTATGCCAAGCTCGCCGAGCTTATTGGCCGCAGTCACGCCCGAAGGAGTTGCCCCAAGGATAGCAACGCGGTGCAGGCGGTCTTTGGGTTTTTTCATGACGCAACTCCTGCATGGCCCGCAGCCTTTTTCTCGCGGCCCTTGAGCATGGCAGCGCCATAGTCCCAGCCTTTTTTGAAAGCATTCAGATTCATCTCCTCGGTCCCCTTGGGCACCGAATCCTTCACCGCTTCCTCAACCGACTTGCGCGACACAGCCAGCGTAACAGAGGAAAAAAAACCGAGCATGACGATATTGGCTATCATCTTGCGGCCCATCTCCTCGGCCAGGCGCGTTGCGGGGATGGAAAGATAATCGCGGTCAAAACCAATCGGCTTCACAAGATCCTGATCAGTAATGAGCATGGTTGTATCAAAAATCATATTGCAATACTTGTCATAGCCTGTCTGTGACATGCAGACCAGTATGTCGGGCCTGCGCACATACGGATACTGTATCTGCCTGTCGTCGATTATGATCTGGGAGCAGCAGTAGCCGCCGCGCGACTCGGGGCCGTATGACTGCACCTGTGTGCTCTCCCGGTGATCGCCCAGAGCGGCGGCCTGACCCAGAATGCTGCCGATGAGCACGACGCCCTGGCCGCCGAAGCCCGTTACCAGTATTTCTTTTTTTGTGGTGATTGCTGCTGCTTTTGTCATCTGCAGTGTGCCTTTATTTATTAAAAAAATATATTCTCCGGCAATATCTGCCGGGTTGTCCGTATGTTTAAGATTCTCAAGAAAAGAAGCCGGAATTCAGTTTTTATTGGGCGTATGCCATACGCCCCTACGATACATTTTGAATCTTGAATCCGGAATCTTGAATTTCGTTACTCCGAACTCATGACTCCGAACTTTTTTCCGCACCTGCCGACTTCTGTCCTCCCGTGCCCGCCTGAAATGCTATTCTTTGTGATAGAGCTTGTCATAAGTCTCGGTAAAAGTCGGCCTTTCGACATCGACAAAAGTGCCCAGAACAACCCGCTTTTTGAAATCAACACCCAGCTCGGCAGGGTTGGCGCCGTTTTTGATAATCGTTTTATCCTGATACATCTTCAGGGTATCAAGGGGCCGCTCCTTATTGCGCCTGCCGTAGTTGACCGGGCAGGGTGCGAGCACCTCGACAAATGAAAAGCCTTTTCTGGTCAGGCAGGTTTGAATTGAATCGGTCACCTCGCGGGTATGCAGCATGGTCCAGCGGGCGACATAGGTGGCGCCTGAGGCATAGGCAAGAAGGGGCAGATTAAACGGGCTGTCCGGATTGCCTAAAGGGGTTGTGGTGGTGCGGGCAAGACTGGGGGTTGTGGCTGCCACCTGGCCGCCGGTCATGCCGTAATTAAAATTATTGATGCAGATAACAGTCATATCGATATTTCTGCGGGCGGCATGAATAAAATGATTGCCGCCGATGGCAAACAAATCGCCGTCGCCGCTGAACACGATCATATGCAGGTCGGGATTGGCAACCTTCATGCCCGTGGCAAAAGGTATGGCCCGGCCATGGGTGGTGTGAAATGAATCGACCTTTGCATACCCGGCGCCGCGGCCTGAGCAGCCGATGCCAGAGACCATGACGGTTTTATCCAGATCAATGCCGCTTGCCAGCATGGCATGCAGGCATGATGAAAAGACCGTGCCGATGCCGCAGCCAGGGCACCAGATATGGGGCATCCGGTCGGTGCGAATAAGATCGTCAAGTGGATGTTTGGGCTCGCTGGGAGCCTTTTTGGCCTGTACTGCCATTGTGTGTTATGCCTCCCGGGACAATGCAGGCAGACGGGTTTTTAAAAGCCGCGCCTGCTGTGCCCCCGTATGATTACTTTTTCTTTTTTAGCGTCAGCTCTTTGAGCGCGGCATATACCTTTTCCGGCGGTATAATGGCGCCACCTGCATGCCCGACCAGCACGGCCTGGGCCCTGCCGCAGGCGCAGCGCTCTACTTCGCGATGTATCTGCCCCATATTCATCTCAACAGTCACAAATGCCTTAACACGTCGGGACAGCTCCTGCACCAGCGCGTCAGGAAAAGGCCAGACCGTGATGAGGCGCAGAAGGCCGACCTTGATGCCGTCGCGGCGCGCATCCTCAACAGCGGCATAGGCTGTGCGGGCCGAAGCGCCATAGGACACGATGCAGATATCTGCGTCATCCATCAGGTACTGCTCGGTACGGATGATATCGTCCAGATTGTTTTGAATTTTACCGATCAGGCGCGTCATCATGATTTCCTGCGCCTCCGGCGACATGGCCGGATAGCCGCGATCATCATGGGTAAGGCCTGTTATATGCACCCGGTAGCCGTCTCCGGCCGCAGGCATGGGGGCAACGCCATAGGCTGTTGTTTCATAGGGCTTAAACCGGTCTTTGCGGCCCTTTGGCTTCACTCTTTCAAAGGTCTTTATTTTTTTAGCATCAGGGATAATCACCTTCTCGCTCATATGGCCGATAATTTCATCGGACATGATCAGCACGGGCAGGCGGTATTTCTCGCTCAGGTTGAAGGCTTCAATAGTATGATAAAACATTTCCTGCGGCGACATGGGTGCAAAGGCTATGATCTCATAGTGGCCGTGCGAGCCCCAGCGGGCCTGCATCATATCGCCCTGAGCGCCAAGTGTGGGAAGGCCTGTGGAGGGGCCAGCGCGCTGCACATTCACCACAACGCAGGGGGTTTCGGTGCAGATGCCCAGCCCTATATTTTCCATCATGAGGCTGAAACCCGGGCCTGATGTGGAGGTCATGCTTTTCTTGCCTGCCCAGGAAGCGCCAAGAATTGATGCCATGGCCGCAATTTCATCCTCCATTTGGATATAGGTGCCGCCGGCCTGGGGCAGGCGCGAGGACATATGCTCGGCTATTTCTGTTGCAGGAGTTATCGGGTAGCCGCCGAAGAACTGGCAACCTGCGGCAAGCCCGCCCTCTGCGCAGGCTTCGTCGCCTGTCATATAATGTTCGCCCGTTAAAACTGCTGGATTGCTCATGAAGTGCCGCTATCTATATTAAAAAGTTTGTATAGTCTGCGCGGTGCGCTTGCTCCACAGCCCTTCGCTCTATTTTACCGGAGGGCAGCAGGTGTCGCCCGCATCATCGGGCTGCTGTGCCTCGCCCGGCTCCGAGCCCGGCGCCTCAACCGAATAGATGGCAAGCTCAGGGCAGATGATCTCGCAGAAATGACAGTTGACGCATTCCTCAGGTTTGGTAACCTCGGGCGGGTGATAGCTTTTTTTATTGAATCTCGTTGATGTTTGAAGGATTTTTTTCGGACAGAACTGAATGCAGTACCCGCAACCCTTGCAGCGGTCTTCAACAAAGTGCACTATACCTCGCGATACGATAACCTCTTCGGCATCAAGGGGCACTCTCCAGAAATCCATGGTCTTTGCTCTCCAATGGCATTTTTTAAAGTTAACAGGATATAAGTTTTTCACAAAAAGTCAAGGCGAATGAAGGCATTGCTCGTACTTTTTTGACTAGGTATGGCCTTTTGTGATGGCATGATGGCGGCGGATAACTCTATGGTGCCTTGCGTTGTTACAGCAAAACAGGTGTTTCTGCCAAGCGCAACCCTGTCTCGGCGCCATACCCCCCTTGAAACCCCCTTGTTTCATGGGGAGGTATGAGGATATTGCCGGTTTTATGACGACTGTTGTTGTTTAATAAAAATCAAAGCACAAGCGGTTTTAGCCCCAATACTGTTCATTTAAGTGTTCCTTCTCGGGGGCGAGGAGGTTTTTTGCTTAAGTCAACAACCACCCGCATAGCGGGTGGCTTGATTTCGCCCTGAAAGGGCGGAAGCAAAAAACACGCAGTGTTGAAGTTGCCTTCTTCAGGGAACCATCGCCATAGACGATGGTTCCCTGAAGACAATTAACAGCATTGGTTTTAGTTCAGATTATTCATCATGCACATAATAGATATGAGTCCGGCCCAAATTTCATTTGTATATTGGCGCCACATCAACTAAAATGAACCACATAATAAAAAAATGGTTCAAGGGAGCGCGCCATGAAGTCAATAACCATACATAATCTCGATGATCCTCTTGATAGACTGTTGCAGGAAAAAGCGAGAAGCCAGGGAATGAGCCTCAATAAAACAATAAAATCTCTGCTTGCCGAATCGCTGGGTATACGGCCAAAGAAACCATCGGGGCATAAAGATGAATTCATGGACCTTTTCGGTTCATGGTCTGCCGCTGAGGCCAGATCATTCAGGCAGTCCTTGAAAGATTTTGAAAAAATAGATGCCGAAGACTGGTCATGAAAAAAATCATCCTTGACACCAATGCCTATGTTGCTTTTCTTTCCGGTGACAACGCTGTGCTTGATGCGCTTGCCCAGGCCGAAATCGTCTATGTCTCGGCAATCGTGCTCGGGGAATTGTATGCCGGCTTCAAGGGCGGCAGGAAAGAATCCGACAACAGGGCGCAGCTGGATTCTTTTCTAAAAAAAACAACAGTGCATATCGTCAATGTCACACAGGAGACAGCCGATTTCTTCGGTGAAATAAAAAGCAGCCTGAAGAAGACGGGAACGCCTATTCCGATCAACGATGTCTGGATAGCCGCACACGCTGCCGAGACTGGCGCTGTTCTCATAACCTATGATACGCACTTTTCCAAAGTGCATGGCATACGCCTCTGGAAGAGACATCAGGGGATGTAGCTGTTTCATACCCATACTGCTACATCGGATAAGTCAAACGTAGCCCCCTTTCTGTGGCGTTGTTGACAAATTACACAAGCCAAAATTTCTTTTCCCTGCTCCCTTATTTATCTGTTTATCATTTCCTGCTCCTTTTCCCACACATAATACCAGTAGCCTTTTGCAGGCACCTGCTCAAGCAGCACCATTCTGCGCGGCGCAATAAGAATCAGATTCAGCCCCCTGCCCGCCTCCCGCAGATTTTCGCTTTTTTTAACTTCGGCAAAAAAAATATCACCGGGCGGAAACGCAGCAACTGTGGTCAGTAAAGCAACTGTCGCTGGGGCTATTAGCCCTTCTTTTTTCTCATATTTTGAGAATCTAGTCTTATTTAGCTGATATTAAAAAATAAAGCTAAATCAAGCCATTAAAAGCATGGCCCGTGAAAGCCTCCCGAAAACCGAGAGATGCCTGCCGCAGCGGTTGTCATGTCTTTAGATAACATACTGAAATTTAATTATTTTTTTAAAGTAAGTGGTTGGCATCTCTTTTGTAAAGAACAGCTTGCAGGGCGGCTGCCGGTATGCCGTATTTGAAATGATCCGAACTTCTAAAATTAATTTTTCGAAAAAGGAGGAAATATGAGGAAAAGCTTCATAGCAGCACTGTGCCTGGGTGCAATGTGCGCGAGCATAGTGATGTGCAACGGCAAGCCGGCGCAGGCATCGACGCAACTCTATGACGGCAAGCTTGAGATCAGCGGCTTTGCAAAAGAAACCGTATTTTATCGCACAAGCTGGGAGCCGGGTGAAGGAGGGGATCATGATTCAAGATTCGATTTAGCCTTGACCTCGCTGTATTTCGAGTCGATCTACAAGATTAAAGAATCCCCGGATATGAGCATCACCTGGTTCAACGGCCTGCGATACTGGTATGAGGCTTCATCATCTCTGGATGATACAGCGCATCAGTATATTGCGTCCAACGACAGGCGCCGATATCAGATGCCGACCCATTTTGAAGATTTTTTAACGGAATCCTACCTTTCTTTTGTAACAGGCCCCTGGGATATTCGGGTGGGCAAACAGATCGTAATCTGGGGCCAGCTTGATACGAGCCGTGTGGCCGATGTGGTAAATCCCATGGACCTGCGCAGGGGCGTGCCCGGTGTTGACAACTGGGAAGAAATCAAAAACGGTCTCTGGATGATCAAAACCAGCTACCGGTCATCGCTTCCCGGCAATCTTATATTCGAAAACATCATCAATCCCGGCTTTTATCAAAACATACAGCTTCCCTATGAGGCAACGCACTGGGGTGGCGACCATGCCTCTTATTCTTTCGGCCCGAAAATCAAAAGCCCCGGGATTTTCCACTGGCAGCAGGAGAAATGGAATAAAGACGCCCCCAACGGGTGGAACAGCGACAACTGGGAGCTCGGGTTCAGAGTGCAGGGCTATGCCTACGATATCGACTGGTCGCTTCTATACTGGAATGCGCGCAGCGATAGCCCGATAGCACGGGTCCACAGCGCAATTAAATACAGCAACAATTTTGCGCTGCCCGCCGTAGCCGCTTTAATTACGGGCTCAGATACTGTTCATGCAAAGTACTGGGATGGAGGCAAGTGCTACAGCTACAAGCGATATCAAACATTCGGCGGCACAGCCCAGACTGTAATCGAACCACTGCATAATTCAGTCTGGCGCGTTGAGTGGTTTTATGAGCTCAACAGCCCGTATAATACGGGGACAAAAGGCTCCAAACAAAGCTTATACGGTGTGACCAGGCAGGACGTTGGCGCCATTGCCCTCCAATACAACGACAAGTATGACATTCCCTGGTTTACTAAGCACATCGGAACCGGCAAGTTTTTTGAACTCAGTTTCACGTATATGATCGAGCATATATTCAACATGAACCCTGATATCGTTTTAGAAGGATCCCGCAATCACCGCCAGGGCGATCCCAACATGCAGTCTTTGTCGTTGTTCATGATGCAGCAAATGTTTAACGCCAGCTGGACGTTTACATTTAACAGCAGCTACCAGCCCATGATTAAAAAATGGTTTATTTGTCCCACCTTTACCTATAAGTGGCCCGGCGAGCACTGGAATACCGATATCGGCGCAGTGGTATATGGCGGTTCTAACAATGAGTATGTCGGCGATGCAATGGCCCATAAGGACAGTTTGCTTTTCCGCATGCGCTATGAATTTTGAAGCAGCTGCAGCGACTGTATTGATTATCAATACAGTCGCTGCCCGCTTACTTTTTCAAATTGCTCAGCTCACGTACCGTCTTAATCTCCTGCTCCTTTTCACGTCCCCGCTTGTCCTGCTCCCATACATAATACCAGTAGCCTTTTTCAGGCACCTGCTCAAGCAGCACCATTCTGCGCGGCGCAATAAAAATCAGGTTCAGCACCTTGCAGGCCTCGCGCAGCTTGTCACTTTTTGTAGCCTCTGCAAAAAGATACTCAGCATGGCGGGCATCGCTTGCAGGTATCACTTCTGCCGTGCCCCAGATCTGCAAACCCTTAATGGGATGCCCGGTTGAGTGCAGCGCCAGCGACACGTTGAGATTCTTTTTCAGATAGGCGAACTTGCGCGTAAACTTTTCGGAATAAATAACAATGTTCATGCCGTCGGTTGCATAGCGCACAGGCGTTGCCCGCACATCATCGCCCGCGCCGGTGCAGAGCACGCAGTACTGGTTTTCGCCGAGATAGTGAAGAATTTTTTCTTTGATTTTTCCCATAATGCCGACGCTCCTGTTTTATCAATTAATAGGCGATGTGACAGTGAAAGACTTAAAAGGCTTATAACCCAATTTTTACAAATTGGAAACTCTTTCATCTGCGGCATTAAAAAAAGCCGGGCCCTGCGGTGAATGGGAGGAAGCGGAGTCCGTTGTCTCCGATTAATCATCAATGCCTCTCTACAGAAAAAATATCTATAAAAAATAATGCGTATGCCTGAGCGGTATGCTATTAAGAAATAGAATTTTTTAAAACATTTTACCTGCACATCCTTTGCAGCATGCCGCCGGCAAAGGCATGAAAAATGTTTTTTATGCACGGGATGCACTGAAAAAAACGCACGGCTCTTGGAGCATCATGGCGGATATCAGGTCTGTGCTGACAAATTATTTTCTGCCGGGAGAATTCCGGGCAGGCGAGATAAAAACCGTTGCCGCATGGTTTATCCGGCTGCGCTGGGTAGCCATTGGCGGGTTTTTCCTGCTCTCGGTTTTTCTCTCCATAGTTGCTCCGCAGATTATTCCCGCAAAGTTTCTGTACGCGGCCTGCCTTGTCATCCTTTTTTATAACTTTGAGTGTTACCAGTTTTTGCGCCAGATTCATGACGCCGGGAGGCTGACGCCTTTTTTCATGCACGTGCAGGTTGCTCTCGACTGGCTTGCGCTGATTGCCGTCATATATGTAACCGGCGGCATATTCAGCCCGTTTGTGTTTTTTTTCATACTCCATATCATCATTAACGCCATTATGTTCCCCCCCCGGCAGTGCTACATGTATACCGCTTTTTCCATGATCAGCCTCGCCGGCGTTTTTTGCGCTGAATACTTTTTCCCGGTACCGGCATTCATGGCCTGGTCTGCGCTGCAACCCGTCAAAGTCAGCATGAACACGGCCCTGCTTGCTTTCCCTATTTACGCTTTTATACTTTTTGCTGCGACTTTTCTTGCCACCTCAATCATGGCCCGGTTCCGTCAGCGGGAGGCGGAAGTGCGCTGCCTCAGCAATAAGCTTCAGGACAACCTCCAAAGGCGGGAAATGCTGATGGATGCCACACAGGCAATGATATCGAGCTATGACATGAAGCATATCCTCGAAATCATTGTGCAGGAAAGCACGGCAATACTGCATGCAAAGGGTGCCATCATACGGCTGATAAAACCGGGAGAGGAAAACCTCGAGGAGTTTGCCAGCCAGGGGCTTTCAGAGCCGTTTGTTGCCAGCCCCCTTATTACCAGGCGCATGGACATTTTCCCCAAAAGCACCGATGAAATCATAACGGTTACGGATGTGGAGACGGACCCCCGCATTATCCACCGCCAAAACATGCTTGATGAGGGCATCCGGTCTATCATTTCCATCCCGCTGGCGCACAAGGGTGCGGTCATGGGAGACCTGTGCCTGTTTTCAGACCATCAGCGCACCTACAGCAGCGATGAAATTTCTTTCCTGAAAATTCTGGCGGGCGGCTCTGCCATCATTATCGAAAATGCCCGGGCGCGCCTGGAGCTTGAAACAAAAAATAAAGTTATTCTCACTTTCTCCAACAGAATGTGCCACGACCTGCGCTCTCCGGCCGCTGCGGTGCAAAGCCTTCTTTCTGTCCTTTCAGAGGGCTATATGGGCCCGCTCACCGACAAGCAGAAAGAAACCATAGATCGGTGCATACGAAGGCTCCAGAACCTGCATGTGCTGATTCAGGATATTTTATATCTGACTGTAGGCAAAGCACCGGCGCAGGAAAAAAGCTATACTACGGTGGATATAGGCGGCATCGCTCGGGAAGCGCTGCAGATGCTTGAAGCGCTTTTCAAGGAGAAGGGCATCAGCCTCACCTGCACCATACCTTCAGAGGAGCTGCCATTCAAGGAATCAGAAGGTGATATGCATCGTGTTTTTTCAAACCTTCTTGAGAATGCCCTTCGCTATACACCTGCCGGAGGAAGCATAAGCGTTGACATACAGCGCGATGAGGCCGGCATCGTCATCATTGTCAAGGACAGCGGCATTGGTATTGCGCCAGAAGAAATTGATCAAATTTTTGATGAATTTCACCGCACCGTCGCAGCAAAAAAGTTTTCTCCGGAGGGAACAGGGCTGGGGCTGCCCATTGTTAAGAACATACTCATGCGATACAATGGATTTATTACCGTTGAAAGCCAGGAGGGCAAAGGAACCTCGTTTTGCATTACCCTGCCATTTTAACTTTTCGTTTTGTCACAAAAAACAGGTGATTGATCTTGCCCCCTAATACCCTTAAGAAAGGCGGCTGCGCCTCTATACATATATCTGCTATGGAAACCCGAAAGAATCCATGCTATTGTTTAAATAGAAATCATAAAAAGCTGTCTGGTAACAACAGGGATCCAGCAATAGCCTAAATACTTAAAAAACCGGGTGCCGACTTTTGTCGGTATGACGATAAAAAAAGGGCATATGTAAATTTTTTACGAGAACACCTTTTGAATGTATGTAAAAAAGCCCGTCCACGGCGGCAAACAGGTGAAAACATGAAAACAATTATAATTGCACTGGCTGTTTTTTTCATGACAAGTTTTCAGGCAATGGCAGGTGGTCATGGCTATTATGGCGGCCACGGCGGTTATTATGGTGGGCATGGCGGACACGGTGGCTATCATGATGGTGGTCACCACGGCAGTTACACCAGTATTGCCGTTGGCATTGGCCTTGGCGGCTTTGTTGGTTACGGCGGCGGCTGTTACCCCGGGTATTGGGGCGGCTATGGTTATTATGGGCCGCCTGTAATTTATGCACCACCAGTGGTGTATGCGCCACCGGTTGTTTATGCCCCGGCGCCAGTTTATTATGAGAGACCCGTGGTTGTGGAAAGGCCGGTTATTGTAGAAAAAACGGTTGTCGTAAATAATTATTACGGCAGCGGAAATGATCACTGGAAACCCAAATACAGTCAGTATGTACGGTAGCAGATAGACGCATAACCTTACGTGTTTCACTGCGCCGTGAGAGTTAAAGGCACGGGGAGTGTCACAACCCTCAACAGACTTCCCTACCCCACAATAAAATTATATAATGCATGATTCAAGGGCGCACCAGCGCCCTTTAGTGGCTGTTGTATCGGTGCGGCGCACCAGGTAAACTCAGCGCTAAGGCATGGCGCATATCGGCATTTTAATTTGATTGCATAGCGACAGAGCATTAAAATAAATTTCATTAAAAGGATTCATTACATGGACTTGCTGCTTACCGACACGGAAGTGCGGGTGCTGGGGTGCCTGATTGAGAAGGAGTTCTCGACGCCGGAATATTACCCGATGTCGCTCAATGCCCTTGTGAATGCCTGCAATCAAAAATCAAATCGTGACCCGATTGCCTGCTATGACGAAGAAACCGTTCTGCAGGCCATTGCGGGGCTCAAGCAGAAACAGCTGGTGTTTCAGAGCAATGCGGCACGAGTTGCAAAATATGAAGAGACCTTTTTAGGAGCCCACAACTTCATCGGCAGTGAAGCCTCGGTGCTTTGTGAACTTATGGTGCGCGGGCCGCAGACACCGGGAGAGCTTCGAACCAGAACTGAGCGCATGCATGATTTTAAAAGCCCTGAAGAGTTTAGCGAGGCTATCAATAAACTTGAATCCTACGGCTATGTTGTACGGCTTCCGCGACAGCCCGGCCGCAAAGAATCTCGCTACGCGCATCTGCTGTCAGGTTCGGTGAACGAACAGGAGAGCGCTGCACCTGCGCAGCCCGGCAGTGTCATGCCGACTGCAGCGGGCAATGCTGAAAAAATTGCAGCTCTTGAAGAAAAACTGGCCGACATGCAGCATGAACTGCTGGAATTGAAGCAGGCCTTTTTTGATTTTAAACGGCAGTTTGAATAACTGCGCGGCATGGGGGGAGAACAAGCACTGCCGCTGACGGGATGAAATCTTCCGCAAACAAAACCATTTCCGTCAGGCTGATCTGCCGCAGCGGATGGCTTTTTGCGACTGCATAAGCCTTTTAATCGCCATCATAAAAATCATCGTCTGAAAGCTCTTCAATCAGGTGCTCAAAGCCGTACTGCTCTGCCCAGACACGGGTTGCGGCCCAGCGTTGCTGTTTTTGGGCGTAGGTCGAAAGCTCCCAGCTTTGCATATTGAATACCGGCGGGGGCGGCGACATACAGGCATCACCGGCCATTCGGCATGCTTCTTCCATAACGGTATATATCTGTCGCCATACAAGCAACTGTGGACAAAGTAGATTTTTTCCCATGGGCTCTGCTGCTCCTTAAATAGCACCTAAACTTCGTCATTGTACCCCAACCAAAAAAAGAAGGTTAAGATATTTTTGGGTCCGGGGCGATTGATGTGCCGGCAACCCGATAAAACCCTTTATTCATATGCCGATTTTGATCTATTTTCCCGGAAGGATGGCAGGCGCATAACCGGGCTCTATCGTCTGCATGACCTCACTGCTTCGCAATGGCCGGATTGCACGACCGGTCATGCTCAACAGAAAGGTGGCGCTGTTTGCCTGGTTGAGCCCTCCATGTGATGAGGCCATGTCGATAAAAGCTCTAAAGAGAGGATATCCGCTCATATATCCATCTTTGAGGGTTATCATCAGGTCGGACGGGCAGACGACAATGCCGTGAAAGGCGTCCCAAATCCGGGGGGGAGCATTGGGCCATTCATGGTCAACGGTTGCGGCAAACCAGGCCTCAGGTGTTGCAAAGCCTTGCGCGTCGGCCTTTCCCGACATGGTCAGCAAAGCCTGAACCGGCTGATAGTTCAGCACATCCCGGTCTATGGGGACATAGCGTATTTTGCCGTCTTTTTTTTCTATTGCTGCCGAGCCACTGTCGTCACGCACGATAACCCTTTCAGCTTCCATATACAGTGCAAGCTGCATCTGCGGCTTCCGCAGCAGCACATCGGCAACCGCCGCCGGTCGTCGTGTATGTATGCCCGCATAGGTGACCAGCCCCTCCGTGTCGATCACGACATCGGTATCCGACTGAATTTTATCCCCAACGGCAAATCCTGCGTCGGTTAAAATATTTTTTATAGACACAAACTGTGACGCCGTGAGGTTGTGCCCGTGGTCGGCCAGTATGGAAATTTTAAGGGCGCCCTGGCGCTCCCATAAAAGCTGAAGGCACAGACGCTCGACTTCGCGCAGGCTCTCATCAACGCCCTGCCTGCCATATCTGCAGGCCATGGCTGCGGTGCTGACGACATACACCAGCGTTACCCGGTCGGGGCTTTGGTCGAGGGCCTGCTTGACGCTTTCCAGTTCGCGGCTGAAGATCTTGCGCGTGTTGACAAACCCCATCCCTTCCCTCATATAGTCTGCGCTGTAATGAAGGCAGCGCTGCCAGGCGGACTTGCCGCCCGCGGCAGCCTCCCAGAACCGGTTACAGACCCGATTGACACGCTGATCGTAGAAATAATTGTTTGTTCCCGCAAGCGGAGGTGCCTGAAGAATCTGGTTGAAAATAACAGCGGTCAGCGTCGGGAAGGGGGCAATCACCTTCTGGGGCGGCGGAAACCAGCTGAAGCCGCCGGCATTGTAATAATCGAGCACGCACTGATAGGGAACTGAATCCAGCAGAATAATCAGATGGGGTACACTGTCTGTCTCATAGTCATTAATGCGGTACATCCGGTCATAGCGCACATCTTCTTCATGGGCATAGGCAAGAGTGGTCGTCCGGTTGTCCGCACCTGCCTGCAGCGCAAAGTCGGCCCTGCCATTGCCGTTGACGTCATAGCGGATTTCCTGTGGCGTGCGTGAAAGCGGGGCATCGGGGAAAAAGAGGGTCTTTGAGGTGGAGCAGCCCAGAGCGCAGCTGCATATGATTAGCACTAGTATCCTTGGAAATACCCGCATAAACACGCCTTGGTCTTGCCCCGCTCTTTGCTTTTTCAAGTAAACCTGTCACCCTCATAAACACTATGCTTGTTGTATGCCAGTAGAATTCAATTTGCAAGAACGATGTGTGTTTGGTACTCTCTATTCTCAAATTTTCTTGAGCACCTTAAATGTATACGTATCACCCAATATTTCTCCCTGCGGCCGTAATGACAAAAGTGGCCGCAGCATGTTGCTGCTTGCTCTAAAAGGGTGAAAACCGGAGAATATACGTGCCCGTAACAAAGCTATTACTGGTCTCTGCGAATCAGTATGCCGAACCCTCACCGGTGTACCCGCTGGGCATTTCCTATCTTGAAGCCTACCTGAAAGAAAAATCCCCGGAACTCGACATTCAGCTGTTTGATTTTAATGTAAGCAGCCATGCTGATTTTGCAGAGCAGCTGCAAAAATACAAGCCTGACTATGTCGGCATTTCGCTGCGCAATATTGATGATGTAAATATATACCGGCAGGAAAGCTTCATCGGGCATTACAGCGCCATTATCCAAACCATTCGAACGTACGGCCGCAGCACAATCATTATCGGCGGGCCCGGTTATTCAATCTACCCGCGCCTGCTTTTTGAGCATCTGAAGCCCGACTTTGCCGTCTATGGCGAAGGAGAAGAATGCCTGTGGAGCTTGCTGAAGGCGCTGGAGAACAAAACCGGCTATGCTGCTATTGAAGGGTTGGTCTATACGAAAAACAATACAACGCAGGTGAACGATAAAAAACGCTACTGCCCTGATCCGAAGGTGTGCTTTGACGCAAAGCTCCTGGATTTCTACTGGAAGCAGGGCGGCATGCTCAATATCCAGACCAAGCGCGGCTGCCCGTATCAGTGCGTCTATTGCACCTATCCCTTAATTGAAGGCGCCACGGTGCGCACCCTTGACGCCGCCACGGTTGCCGATACGCTGGCTGACCTTTATTTCAATCAAAACATCGACTATGTTTTTTTTACCGATTCAGTTTTCAATATCAATAATGCCTATAACCTCGAGCTGGCCGAGCGCATTATCAGCAAAAAGATGAACCTCAAATGGGGCGGCTACTTTAATTTCGCAAACATCGATGAAAAATTATTGCGAATATTGCAGCAGGCGGGCCTTGCCCATATTGAATTCGGCACGGACTCGCTCTGTGATGCAACGCTTAAAAATTACAATAAGCCGTTCACTGTGGCCGATATTTTTGAAACATCAAAGCTGTGCAACCGGCTGAAGATCGACTGCGCCCATTTTCTTATACTGGGCGGCTACGGTGAAACTGAGGACACGCTGAATGAAACCTTTGAAAACTCAAAAAAGATAGAGCGCACCGTCTTCTTTCCTTTTGTCGGCATGCGGATCTATCCCGGCACAAAGCTTCATGCCCGCGCCGTTCAGGAAAACAAAATCAGCAAAGACGATAATCTGCTTAAGCCCGCATACTACCTCTCTGACTTTGTCGATCCGGCCCTTTTGAAAAAAAAGGCAAAAAAGACAGGCAGGCCGTGGATATTCCCTGACGAAGACATGTCGGGCCAGATGCAGCGGCTGCGATCTCGCGGGAAAAAGGGCCCGCTCTGGGAGTATGTGCTGGGCTAGCTCACTATCGGCCTTGCCATGTCGTGCGGCGAACTTATATATTGACACCCAACAGCCCTAGTCCTATATTCGCCTCATATCAAAACGAGCTCCTATCCGTCGAGACTAATGATAAAATCAAGGGTTCCAGAGACTCACTATACAATTTCAGGGCGTGCCTATGCCGAAGCCTATGACCGGATGCAGGCAGCTCTCCGGGAGCAGGGATGGCTTGAGACAGGGGATCTCCTGCTGAGTGGCAGCACGAGTGGCTGTGCGCTGGAGGTCGGGTCGGGGCCCGGTTTTCTCGGTCTGGAATGGCTGCTGCAAACCAGTGCTACCCGCCTTGTCGGTCTTGACATAAGCCCGGACATGGTTGCGATTGCCAGAAATCACACACGGGAACTGGGACTTGCCGGTCGCGCCGAGCACCTCCTTGGCTCAGCGGAGGCGCTACCCTTTGATGATAATGCCTTCGACACGGTCTTTACCAGCCGCTCGCTGCATGAGTGGCTCAGTCCAGCTGCAATCTTCACCGGGCTTTGGAGGGTTCTGAAGCCGGGCGGAAATTTATACGTGTCCGATCTTCGCAGGGACCTGTCACGCTCGGCCTGCAATTTCCTAGATCAAAGGGTGAATTCCGACGTGATAAGGGAAACACTTCGAGCCTCAATCGCCGCCGCCTATACCAGGGCAGAGCTAATGGCTTTACTCAATACGGTCCAGCTCGTGGGATGCGAAGTTGTGGAGACACCATTTGGTTTGAGAGTATCGGGAATTAAGCCGGCTTGATTCCGGCTTCTGGAGAACGGCCATGAAATTGAGTGTTGCTGCAAATTGGGACATCGAACTGCTTGACGGGCTCGCGCAAATTCCCGAGGTGACTTCCGTTTATGCAAAGCTGCCCTATGACCTCGTGGGCGGAGGCAGGGCCGGCTCCGTGCTGCCTTCGGTTGACCTTGATGCCGCCGCCGCTTACATCCGGGAAGCGCACAAGCGCGGCTTGTCGTTCAGTTACCTGCTCAATGCACCGTGCCTGGGAAATCTTGAGCAGACGCAGGAGGGCAAAGAGCGCCTGCTCGAATTTGTCGGGCGGCTGGTTGAACTTGGGGTTGACAACGTGTCGATCTCTAACTTAGCGCTTGTGTCGCTGGTTCGGCGCAACTACCCGCAATTGAGCATCCGTGGAAGTGTGCTCAGCTGGCCCACCAATCTGCCCAGGCTGAAATTCCAGGAATCTCTTGGCGTCGATCCGCTGCTTTTGCCCTACAGTGAGTTTAACCGCGACTTCCAGGCCCTTGAGCGCATCAGCTCAAACCTCTCGTGCGGCATTGTGCTCTTCGCCAACATAGCCTGTATCTATCATTGCCATTATCTGGCCGAACACGCATGCAGCGTGGGGCACGCCTCCCAGGAGAATCAGGGGGGCAAAAAAACACCCTCCATGCTTGATTCTTACCTGTGGCAGTGTACCCGCCGGCGCTTAGTGCAGCCGGAGCTCTTCCTGACGAGCCGGTGGATTCGCCCCGAGGATTTACACACGTACGAGGCCCTGGGTGTCGAGGAGTTTAAGATCATTGATCGATCGCGCTCCACAGCATGGCTCTTGCGTGCCACAAAGGCATACGCATCCCGGCGCTATGACGGAAACCTGCTTGATATTCTCTCCATCGAGATGCTGGGAGATCCTAACGGTTTCCACCCAGGCATCGAGGAGCAGAGCCGCAAAAGCATGTTCCAGCTCGACACGGAAGAGCGGCGCCTGACACTGCGAATGTTCAGGTTGCGGCAGCGCCTGCTGGCGCTCAATGTCACCATCGACAATGCGATGCTTTCGGATTTTTTAGAGGGTTTCCGGAAGATCCGGTGCGCGGAGACCTTCTGCGATGACTGCCGCTACTGCCATCGCTACGCCGAGCGCGCTGTGCGCTTCGATCGCGATGAGGCGGCGCGCCTCGTGCTGGAAATCGACGAGCTGATCGATGATTTCATGACAGCAAAGGGGTAACTTTATGCTATCTGTTCAGACCCAAACACATATCAGATGGGTCTGAAACTTCGTAAGGCAAGCCCGGCGACCGTACGAATAAACACGCGCAAGTTTTCCCAAAATATCTAAAGTAGAAAAAAAAGAAAAGAAATGACGGTTGATAAAGTTGGCATTAAAAGGGGTGCAAGCGGCACCCTGCAGAAATGCGTGATAAGGTCATATGGCATCTGATATTTTTTCTACTACATAATTGCCATAATTATCTTTGACATGAGTCTGAAATTCATCTGTTGCATCATCGTCATATTGAATCATGAAAAACCCTGCAATTAAGGATGTTGCGCCTAAACCGGGCAAAAACCACCCAGAGGATGCCCAAAAACCACGCCCGAAATCACAATGTCTAAAATTATAAACTGTTTTTATATCAAAGCTTCTTGTCTCGTTGGTCTTTACATTAATGATATTAATTTTTGTAGTTATATCTGCTTCATAAGCGAAGCCATTCCATGCGTGTGTGAATATCAAAAAACCGGGGAAAGTAATCAGATAGTTCCAGCCGGAGCCATTGTAATCAACATGAGGTTCAATTGAAATAGCAAAGTCCGGTTTGAACTTTTCATCTGAATCATTGGAATTTCTGAACTTATAAGGCGCTTCCATTTTGCCAACAAAAGGTTTTGTAGATAATTTTTCAAGGACGATATTATAAAAAAATTGTTCGTCTGGAGTTCCTGTAAACGAGGAAACACCTATATTTAAGCGGGTTTCTGTAGGAGAAAACTTCGGGGTGACTACAAACTCTTGAGTATTTTTAATTTTCAAGGGATAGGAGCAGGCAAAAAGAGAACTGCTTATTATTAAGAAGATTACTAATGTTTTGGCGCTTTTAATCATGATTCTCCCCTTTTTTAATTTTTATTTATTACATATCCTTATTTACAACTTAATGCCAGTATTTTTTTGATAATATAAATTAATAAAATCACATAATCGTTAATGTCATAAAATAGATAGGGGGGGCGGTGGCAAAAGGCTAGGGCTTTGCAGTCCACACGTCCGTGCGGTTAGCCTCGTGCAAGTTTTTTTGAAATAGTGAAATAAACTAAAATTTGGCAATATGTTTTAAACCGCGAATTCATTTTTCAAAAACCCTGCAAATAAAGGGTTACCGATTAATACGTTCTTCTTCGATATTGGCAATTACGCTGCCGCCCTTCATAGAAAGGCCGTGGATATTCCCTGATGAAGATATGACGGGCTTAATTCAGCGGCTGCGCTCAAAAATTTAAAAAGGGTCCGCTCCGGGAGTATGTGCTTCGCTAGCAAATCCATCCGCCGCAGAGGACCGCCACTGGAGCAATAAAACTTGACATTGCTTCTTTTCCTTTACTATAATTAAATGTAAGGGAATTTATAAAAGTAAGGAGGATGAGTCATGTCAACGGCAACGGTCAGGATCACATCGAAAGGGCAGATAACAATACCCAAGAAAATAAGGGATTTTTTAAACACAGCGGTTATTTCCTTTTCTCTGCAAGATGGGAATGTTATCGTTAAGCCGGTCAGGGATGCTGCAGGCGCCCTTCATAAGTATGGCCGAAACAATACATCAGGTGCTGATTTTAAAAAATTGAAAGAAAAAGCCTGGGAGGAGGAGGCGCGTGAAAAAAACAAATGTAAGTCTTCCTGACACCAATGTTATTGTGCGGTATCTTGTGGATGATGAGCATGCTTTGTTTGCACGCGCCAAAACTTTTTTTGATAAAGTAAAGCAGGGTGTGGAAAAAGCGATACTACTTGAAAGCGTGCTTGCCGAGTGTCTGTATGTGCTTACAAAAATCTACAAGGTTCCCCGGGATGAGGCTGCTTCCATTTTGATTGACCTGCTGCAGTACAAGGGAATAGCAAATACCGATAAGAGCGAGCTTATCAGCGCCCTCAGGCTCTATATTGATAAACATTTAGATATCGTTGACGCAATTTTGTGTGCAAAGGCTCGCGAGAGCGGCCATCAAATGATTACCTTTGACAAAGAACTTCAAAAAACATTCGCAGCCGGTGAGCATGTTCACTGATTGATGGTGAGACTGGATTTCAATTAACAACAGGGCTTTGTAAGCCGTGATTAAAAAGCTGGTTCAAAATTGCCTTAAAAATCTTGTGCAGAAGCAGTTTGTTCAGCGCATTCTGCAAGAAGAGCTTGACCTGCGCTGCCTGAAGCGCAGACCCACCGCCCGTGAGCAGTTCGGCATTTTTCTTGTGCTGCTCAGCTATGTCATCGGCTGGCCGGCGGTTGCTTTTTTCGGCTTCATGTCTCTGTATCTCAGGCAGCCCCTTGTTCTTATCATAGGCGGGCCGCTCACCTATGGAATTTCACATGCTGTTTTTCTGGTTGGGGTGTATATTGCAGGAAAGGATTATGCCAGGGTATTCATGAAATGGTCGATTAAAAAAGTATGTGAAAAGCTGTCCGCCGCAGCTCGTCCGCTGCCGGCAGATGCTGTGAAAGCCAAGTAAAGAAATGATGGAAGGCGAAATGGATAAACTTATAAACGAACTCAAAGTCAAAATAATCGATACGCTTAATCTCACAAGCGTCGAGCCTGCCGGCATCGATGCCGAAGCCCTGCTTGTGGGCGGCGAGCTGGGGCTTGACTCCATAGATGTGCTTGAGCTGGTGATGATGATCGAAAAGGATTATGGCCTGCGAATAGACAACAAGGAGCTTGGCATCAGGGTCTTTGCCTCTTTGAAAGCCCTGGCCGAATACATACACCAGAACCGGCCGGAGACGCAGCCTTGAGCAGCATGCGGATTTTCGTCACCTCGCTGGGCATCATAAGCCCCATTGGCGAAAACGCTTCTCAAACACTTGCAGCTCTTGAAACATCGGCATGCGGACTCGCGCCGCTTTCACTCTTTGCCTCCAGCGTTGACCCGCCACTTCCCTCAGGTGAAATCCGGAGCCATCTGCCGGGTGACGTGCCCCGCACGCACAGCCTTGCCCTTATTGCAGCCCGTGAGGCCATGGCCGGTATCGTTGCCCCCCCCGATGCGATCGTCCTGGGTGTTACAACCGGCGGCATGCCTGCAAGTGAACTTTTATTAAAAAATAATGATCCTGATCCGGAGAAGTTCCGCTATCATGGCACGGGCACCGTGGCCCATTATCTGGCCGATGCTCTGGGATGCCATGGCCCGGTGCTTACCGTATCGACGGCCTGCTCATCGGGAATGGTGGCTTTAAAAATTGCTGTGGAGCTTTTGAAAAGCGGCAAAGCCCGGCGCGTGCTTGCAGGCGGCGCCGACGGCCTGTGCCGCTTAACCTACTATGGGTTCAACTCTCTGCAGCTTGTCGATCCTGCCGGCGCCCGCCCTTTTGACAAAGACAGACGCGGCATGTCTGTCGGGGAAGGCGCTGCCATGCTTGTTTTAGAGGCTACAGCTTATCCCCCGGCAGGGGCGCTGGCCGAGGTGCTGGCGGTTGGGCTGACCTGTGATGCCTATCATCCTGCCGCGCCCCATCCTGACGGCGCAGGGGCAGAGCACGCCATGCGCAAGGCTCTTGCCGGTGCAGGATGTGCAGCCGCAGATATTGATTATATAAATCTGCACGGCACCGGAACACCCGACAATGACAGGGCAGAGGCCCGTGCGCTGCAGGCCCTTTTTTCTACGCTTCCGCTTCCAGCCGCATCATCCGTCAAGGGCGCACTGGGGCATACACTGGGCGCAGCAGGCGCCATCAATGCGGCTGTTTCCGTTTTATGTATTGTCCATGGCCTTCTGCCGGCAAACACCGGATGCCGCGTGCCCGATCCCGGACTGCAGCTACTACCGCTCAGCTCGCCGCGGCGCGAGCCGGTATCTACCGTGCTATCCAATGCTTTCGGCTTTGGCGGCAACAATGCATCAATTCTGCTCGGCAAACCCGCTGCAACCGCAGCACCCGTGCAAATCAAAAACCGCAGCACTGCCTTTGCAGTGCTTGGCAGCTCATGCCTCACCGGAGCAGGCGATTGTGCACAGACACTTGCAGCCCTTCGAGATGGGGCAGGCATCAGCGGCATGGCCCCTGCAAAGGCCATTATGGCTGGCCTTAATGAAAGCGCGGTGCGGCGGCTCAAGCGGCTGCCGCGCATGGCCCTGTCTCTGGCTATTGCCGCCCATAGCAACTCGGGAAGTGCCGAAACACCGGACTCGGTATTTTTCGGCACCGGTTGGGGAGGGCTTTCAGAAACACATGATTTTCTTTCACGGCTTTTTTCAACGGAAGAGCGCTTCACCAGCCCCACCGATTTTATCGGCTCCGTGCATAATGCCCCCGCAGGGCAGGTAGCTATGCACTTTCAGGCAAAGGGCGCGAACATTACGCTCACCGATGGCGATTATGCATTTGAACAGGCGCTTTTCAGCGCCGGGTTAATTGCCCATGAGACCCCGGGCACGGTCATGGTCATCGCCGCCGATGAGTACCATGAAAAATTAACGCCCCTGTTTGACGCCTCGGCTGCAGGCGCCCCGACTTTCTCCGACGGCGGTTGCGGCCTGCTGCTGCAGCCAACCGATGCGGCGATGGGTTTGCGCATTGCGCCGCTTTTTCTTTCAAATGATCCAGATAGTGACCTGACGATGCACAGCCTCATGCTGGCGCTGGGCGGGGCTGAAGCTATCGGCAAAAAATACGGTGCCGTTTTTGCAGGCATTCCGGCTGCTTCGCGCGACAAGGGCAGGCAGCAGCTTGCGCTTTTTATAAAAGCCGCAGGCTGCGACTGCCCTGTTATAGATTACCGGAAAGTGACCGGCGAGTTCGCCTCGGCCTCGGCTGTGGCGGCAGCCCTGGCAGTTGATTGTGTCAGACGGGGAGAGTTGCCCGCAGGCCTGAACCAAGCTGTGCCGGCCTCCCTGCACAGCCGCGGAATTTTGCTGCTGGGGCTGGGCCGCTGCATAACCGCTGTGGAGATATCGGGCTGATGGATATGCTTAATCCAGCGCCGCCACCGCTTCTGCCGATCGTAAAAATCGCCGTGCTGTGCGCCTGCGCGTCAATTGTTCTGGCAATGGTTAATGAACTGCTCTGCGTGCTGCCGCTTGCAGTATTTGTCGGGTCATGCCTTATAGCCCCGTTTTTGCCGCGGTACGGATTCTTTCTGCCCGTCGTCAGCCGGGGATGCACGGGCAAAAACATGGTTGCCCTGACATTTGACGACGGCCCCGAGCCTGCCGCAACCCCCAAAATTCTGGAGCTGCTGGAAAAATACAATGCCCCGGCCACCTTTTTTGTCATAGGAGAAAAGGCGCAGCGCCATCCGGAACTTATGAGAGACATACTCGCCCGCGGCCATGATGTGGGCAATCATTCCTTCCGCCATGATGTTTTGTTAATGCTGCGGTTCAGAAAAACAATAGCGGCTGAAATTCGCATGGCCCAGCAGGCCCTGAATGCATGTGGAATAAAGCCCCTTGTTTTCCGGCCGCCCGTCGGCATTACCAATCCCCTGCTCGGCTCCATCCTGAAGAAGTATGGCCTGCTGTGCGTGAACTTCAGCTGCCGCGGCTTTGACGCCGGCAATCGCCGCTGTAAGGGTTTGGCTGAAAGGATACTGAAAAAAGTACGGCCCGACGACATAATCCTTCTGCATGATTGTATGCCTCATGGGGATGGCTCCGTTGATATATGGCTACAGGAGATCGAAGCGATTCTTGCAGGGCTTAGAGAAAAAAATCTTGCGCCCGTGCCCCTTGAACAACTGATCGGCAGGCCCGTCTGCAGCCGGCTGGTTGAAAAAGCTTCATAAATCAGGCATCTACAGCAATTCAATTGACTCTGCGCATGGTTTTTCATATACTTGCGCACGCCTACGTATTGTTTTGAAACAGTAAGGGTGCTCCTTTGAAGGATGACACAGGCTCTACACGGCTGATTCATATAGGATTTTATAAATAATCAGAACACAGTCACTGAATGATCCGGCCTGACAGGTCAAATTTCATTAAGGTATCATGCTTCCCAAATGGCATACGCTTGAATGTGTTCCCGGCGATGAACCTGACAGGTTGACGGCTCTCGCAACTGCGCCTTTGGCCTCTCCCTGGTTTGACGGGCATTTCCCCGGCCAGCCGATACTGCCCGGCATTGCCATGATAGCAATGGCCTTTGATGCTGCGCGGGGAAAAGAAGCCTGTGAGGGCAATAGCATACGGTTGAAATCCGTAAAGCGGGTGCGGTTTAAAAAGCCGGTCCGGCCTGATGAGCCTTTTACTCTCTCGCTCAGGCGCGAACAAAAAGAAAGCGGCATCTCCTACAATTTCACAATTCTGCTGGAAGGCGAGGCAGCCTGCACCGGCATTTTGAATATTGAGCTCATTGCCGGATAATGTTAAATAAAGACCACTGTTTGATACTATAAGGAGGTTGAATGTCTGCTGGTATTAATGAAAAAGAGCTTCAGCGGCGTGTGGCTGAAATCATAATCGCTGAGCTGAAGCTGCAGGATATCACGGCCGAAACGTTTGATCCTGACCTTGATCTTGTGGATGAAATCGGCATCGACAGCATGGACCTTGCCACCATCGTGCTGGTGCTGCAGGATGAGTACGGCATCAAAATCGATGAGGACGACTACACCAAACTGCGCGCCATACGCCTGATAGCAGCCTATATACAGGAGCGGCTTCAGGCAAAAGCCTGATAGGTGATCGCATTATGAGCGCTGCGCAGCCATCCTCAACCTCAAAATACAAATTTGCCGACCTGCTTGCAGATGCTGCAGTGCGCGAGCGCTGGGAGCGGGTACGCAAGTATTTTTTTCTGCGCGAGTCGACCTACGACATGACAAGCCGCTGCAATATACGCTGCGACGGCTGCTATTACTATGCCGGTGAGAAGCAGTTTGCAACCGACAATGACGACCCTGACGCCTGGCGCAATCTCATGCGCGAAGAAAAAGCCCGCGGCATCACCTTTGTGGTGCTGGCCGGCGCCGAGCCTGCCCTTGTGCCCGGGCTGCTGCAGGCCTGCTACGCTGAAATACCGCTTGGCTGCATCGCCACCAATGGGATGAAGCGCATTGATGATACTGTAGGGTATAAGATTCATGTCTCGGCCTGGGGAAATGATGCCACAAGCCTGCGCGTGCGCAGGCAGAAGGATATGCTTGAGAAACAAATAGACAACTACCGGGGCGACAGCCGTGCCGTGTTTGTCTATACCTTCACGCGCGACAATATCGACGAGGCAGAACCTGTGACTAAGCAGCTGAGCGACAATGGCTGCAAGGTGACATTTAATATGTTTTCAGCCCCTGAGGGCTATGATGGAAGTTTGAGGCACACTGAAGCGACACTGGCAAAGACTCGGGCCGTGATGCTTGAGCTTCTTGAGCGCTATCCCGGACAGGTTTTGTTTTCGCCCTACAGCGCTGTTGCCCACACACACAGGCTCGGGCTGCATGAGCTTTACAGCTGCCCGTATCCGCGCAAGAACCCGTCAACCGATATCGGCCTGGGGCGCTCGTTCAGGCAGTACCGCTCTGACCTTACATGGGACCGGGCTGCATCCTGCTGCGTGCCCGATACTGACTGCGCCGATTGCAGGCATTATGCCGCAGGCAGCGCAGTGGTTACATCAAAGCTCTACCGCCATGCAACCGATCCTGATACATTCAAGGCATGGCTTGATTATGTAGATACGTATCTGTCCGTGTGGGTCACGGGATATGCAAAAGGCGAGAACCTCTGCCGAGGAATTGTTGAGCCGCCGCAGGGATGACGGGCCAATAAAATGATAAAAATTTCTTCTCGCAGCACGTTTTTCAGCAAGAAGGTTTTCCCCGTTATCTGGTTCGGATTTTTAGTTTTTTTTATTATTATAGCACTGGCAGGCATGGCCGCCAAATCGGAAATAATTGCGCCGCTGCTTATCATGCCCGTTTTTATGGCTATTTTCGGCTATGTTATAATGAAAAAACTGGTGTTTGATCTTGCAGACGAAGTGTGGGATACGGGGGATGCGCTGCTGGTCAAAAATAAAAATGAGGAAGAGCTCATACCACTCACAAATATTATAAATGTCAGCTATTCTGTTATGGTAAATCCGCCACGGGTGACGCTGACCTTGCGGCAGCCATGCAGGTTCGGCAAAGAGGTGTCTTTTTCACCGCCCGTCAGATTTGTGCCGTTTTCGAAAAGCCCGATTATAGCTGAACTTATTGAAAGAATAGACGCAAAGCGTCGGCAGTTGTAGGGCATTTCTTTTTTTTCTGATTCACTATAAAGAGTCTGTCATCTCGACCGCAGGGAGAGATCTTAGTCAAGTAGGTTGGGCAAAGTGAAACGTGCCCAACAATTTTAAGGCAATAAAATTAATGCTGGGCACGCTACGCTTTGCCCATCCTACCCATGAATTGTAGGGAGCGCGTCGCGCACCCGATTTACGGTTAAAGAAATTCAATCATGCAACTCATAAGCTCAATGCTCGACAAGGAATGGTATGCGCGCTACAAGCGCATATCAAGCCTCAATATCCGAAGCTCCATCTACGATGTGACCAATCGCTGCAACCTGCGGTGCAAGGGCTGCTTCTTTTTTTCATCCGATGAAGATCAGGCTGCGCCCGAGGAGATGGCGACTTCCGCCTGGGAGGCTTTTGTCGACCGGGAAAAAGAGCGCGGCGTCAATCTTGCCATTCTCATCGGCGGCGAGCCCACGCTCTATATGGACCGCATCGATGCCTTCTACAAGCGCCTCCCCACCTTCTGCGCCAGCAATGGCCAGATCAAACTGCCCCGCGACCGGTTCCCCGACCTCATGGTGGGCATATCGCTCTGGGGCGATGAGCAAGATGAAAAGGTGCTGCGCGGCAAGGATACCTTTGCCGTTTCAAGCCGCAATTATGCGGGAGACCCCTATACCTACTATCTCTACACCATCACACCGAAACAGCTGGGCCGCATCGACCGCATGGTGAAAAAGATAAAAGACGTCGGGCTCAAAGTGCATCTGCAGCTTCTGTCAAATGACGAAGAGGTTGACGGGTTTTCGTGGGATGAGCAGCAGCTTCGCGATGTGCGCGCCGAGATGGACGCTCTTCTTGATGCCTATCCCGAAACGCTCATCTCCAGTAAATATTATCATGAAGTCATCACCACGGGCATGATGATGGGCCGCCGCTTCGGCTGGCTTGAATGCCCCTCGGTGACCGAGCCCATGGACACGCGCAACCCGCAGCCAAAGCGGCTCATTCGCTTTATCCGCTGGGCCGCAGATCTTAAGACTATGCACCGCTGCTGCACCTCTGCCACGCGTGACTGCTCAACCTGCAAAGATGGCGCAGCCCACATGAGCTGGGTCATGGTCAACAAGAAAGACCATCTGAAAACTGCCGATGATCTCAAGAACTGGATCGAGGTCTACGAAATGTTTGCCAAGCTCTACCGCTTTATTCCCTGGTGATACCGTATGTTGGAATTTAGCGCTCCTTCTCTCCTTGCGGGAGAAGGCCGGGATGAGGGGTGATGTAAAAAAATGTACTCAGCAAAGCGTCGGCCCCCTCACCTCGATCCTCTCCCCCTTGCGGGGGCGAGGAAGAAATTCGCCGGACTTGAATGCACCAAAATATAAAAATATCCTGATAGTACGGTTCTTTTATGCGTGATGATTCTCTGCCGGTCATACTTGGCTACGATGCCGTCTCAGCGCTCGGGACCGATCTTGCCTGCCAGTGGCAGCGGGCCTGCGAAGGTGAAAACGGCATCGGGGCGCTCACGCGCTTTCCCCTTCGCGAAAACTTTCCCGTGCGCATCGCCGGTCAGGTGGCGGATATTGATCTGACGCCCTATCCCTATCTCACCTCGCGCGATATGGCGCTCTTTACCTCACCTATTTTTAAATACGGCCTTCTCACCGTGCACCGGGCACTTGAAAAAAGCGACATTATTATTTCACCTGAGCTTTCTCCCCGCGTGGGCATCACGTTCAGCTCTGCTGTGGGCGGCCTCGATGCGGTCATCAGCGCCGACAGGCTTTTAAATGAAAAGAACAAACTGCCCCACCCCTTCACCAACCCCAATTCATGCATCAATATGATCGGCGGCAAAGTGTCCATCATGACCGGCGCCACCGGCCCGATCATGGCAACCATTACCGCCTGCGCCACGGGCGCAACCTCTATGATAGCAGGAGCCCTGATGCTGCAGCAGGGTATGGCAGATGTGGTCATCTGCGGAGCCGTTGACTTTGCCCTTGTCGAGCCCATTGTCGGCGGCTTTGCCACCATGAACGGAGCCTTCCATCCAAAAGAGTGTCAGGAAAATGAGCCGCCGGAGAAAGCAAGCCGTCCGTTTTCAATAAACCGCCGGGGTTTTGTAGTGGCGGAAGGCGCTGGCTGCGTGATTATCGCCACGAAAGCTTTTTCCGTCGCACACGGGCTTGCGCCGAAAAGAGAGATGGCAGGCTGGGCCATGACCTCCGATTCGCACCATTTTGTTGCGCCCAATTTCGAGACTGTTCAGCGCTGCATCAGCCAGAGCATCGACCATGCAGGCCTTGCCCCTGCTGACATTGCCGCAGT